>Ga0208752_100005_pt1 | contig 189858 bp, 158 predicted proteins | sample LakWasMet27_LOW6_2_FD_183871 | JGI IMG/M metagenome (GOLD analysis project Ga0208752, IMG submission 183871) | Freshwater sediment methanotrophic microbial communities from Lake Washington under simulated oxygen tension - Sediment Metagenome... | ecosystem: Environmental > Aquatic > Freshwater... | reverse complement strand
GCAATTCACGGCATGTTGAAACATGATCAGCCTTTCGATAACTCTCGGTTTTATACTATTCCGAGTGCGGTCGGATAAGAAGAAATCGACAAATTTGGGTTGATTTTTAACAGAGTATCTACGAGCTATGCCATCGCTACTGGAAGAGCCGACCGAGATATAAGTCCAGATTTAAAAGGTGCAATGCCACCAGCCACATCCGGTAACTTTGCAGCCGTAACCGAGCCACAAGAAGCCGCTAAATTATTACGTGCTATAGATGCTTATGAAGGCAGTCTTAAATTTAAAAGCAGTAAGCAGTAAGCAGTAAGCAGTAAGCAGTAAGCAGTAAGCAGTAAGCAATAGGTAGTAGGTAGTAGGTAGTAGGTAGTAGGTAGTAGGTAGTAGTTCATTTTTTATATATGTACATTATTTGTGAACTGACTAAAATAATGTACATGCAAAAGTGTTCATGAGATATATAGGTGAAAGAAAAAGACATAGTAGTATTAGATAGTGCGATAAGTGCATTAACACTAGCTACAGGCATAGTGATATGGGTAGAGCGTCATGAGTATAGGCAAGAAAACTTAAATTTTGATGCAACAGGCAGCTTATATGTTGATGGTGAGCAAATACCACTTGTTATTGAAGTTAAGTTTAGGCCGACACCTACGATACTTATGCTGTCAAAGCTAAAGGATATTCCGGGGCGATTACTTATAGTTGCTGATTATGTAAATCCAAAATTGGCAGAACAACTAAAGGAACAGGATATTTGGTTTTTGGATGCTGTGGGTAACGCATATATAAACCAAAAGCCCGTGTTTGTATTCATTAGAGGAAATAAGCCGACAGAAAAGCCAGTTATGCGTACTCTAGGCCGTGCATTTCAACCCACAGGACTGAAGATTATTTACACCTTTCTGTGCAATCCAGAGCTAGTTAATGCGCCCTATCGTGAAATTGCTCAAACAGCTGGTGTTGCATTGGGCACGGTTGGCTGGGTAATGACAGACCTTAATGAACTAGGACACCTTGTCGATATGGGCAATCGAGGTCGCCGCTTAAAAGATAAACAGAGATTGTTAGAGCGCTGGATTATTGCCTACTCAGAAAAGTTACGTCCCAAGTTGCAAACAGGAAGGTACAAAGCGCCAAACCCATCCTGGTGGCAGACAGCCGCTTTGCATAATTTACAAGCTTACTGGGGAGGTGAAGTAGCCGCCGATAAGTTAACACATTATTTAAAACCGGAAATCATCACTTTATATGTGATGGAAAAATGGGCGGCCAAGCTAAAAATCACCAATCAATTAAGAAAAGATCCAGACGGCAACGTGGAAATACTCAATGCTTTTTGGGACGTTGAGAGTGAAAAAAATAGAAAAGATATTGTTAACCCAATATTGATATACGCCGACTTGATGGCAACCGGCGACCCCAGAAACATTGAAACAGCGCAAATTATTTATGAACAAAAACTTGCTCAACATTTCCGGGAAGATCAGCGAGCCGATAATCAAAGTTTATGAATTGATTAAAGAAGTAGCCAACCAAAACAACGTGAAATTTTTTGTTATTGGTGCGACAGCCAGAGACATGGTGTTTGAATACGGCTATGGCATACCAGCATCCAGGGCGACAAGAGATATTGATTTAGCAGTTCAAGTTGCAACATGGACTGAGTTTCAAAGCCTAAAAAACGCATTAATAGCAACAGGACAATTTGTAATCAATAAAATGATGCAACGTGTTGTGTACTACCAAAACGATATACCAATAGACATTGTCCCATTCGGAGCTATTGAAAATGAAAGTAATATTAGCTGGCCGCCGGATGGTAGCTTAAAAATGAATGTTGCAGGATTTAATGATGCCTTTTACTTCACCCAAATCGTCAGATTACGCGAAAACCCCAAATTAGAAATTCAAGTTGTCACTCCCGCCGCACTGGTGATTTTAAAGCTAATGGCATGGCAGGATCGGTCATCAGAACATAACAAAGATGCCATTGATTTAGCTTTTATTTTACGCTGGTATCTGGACACAGGGCATACCGAAAGACTATTTGAACAACACAGCGATTTATTAGAAGGAGACGTTGATTTCGAGCATTCAGGCGCAAGGCTTTTAGGCAGGGATATTGCTGGTATCGTTTCGGTGCAAACCAAACAAATATTGCATGAAATTTTAAGCATAGAAACTGGCGAACAAAAACAATATCGGCTGATTGAGGCGATGACAAACCGACAAAATGGACAGACGTTTGAAAAAAACTTGGCACTGCTACAGCACTTATATTTAGGCTTTAACGAAACAAAAGATAACAAACTTCAGAATTAGCAAAAATAATTAGAACCGTAGAATGGGTAGAACGCAGTGAAACCCATCACAACAATGAACAATCCAATAGGCCATAACAGAGTGGCATTTTAACCATTTCTAACAATATCTATAAGCCAGATGTGCCGTTATTGATGGGTTTCACTGAGTTCTATCCATCCTATAAATTACCAATCTAACGAGTCCGGTGGACAGGGCTTTCCTGCCCACGCGATTAAACACAAGACATCCTAACAATCCCATCAATGAAGAATTGAATTGCGTTTAACCCAATCCAGACGATAGAGTTTGCTACTTCATTAGTTAGACGACAGCTTAAAGCGAGGCAAGTCAAAATACATGAGATTTACCGCTAACGCTTTAGAACTGTCACCAATCAAGCTAGCACTGTTAGCCGCTGTTTTACTGTTGTTGATTTGGCTGGGTTTAGGCTTTACCCCTCAACCTCTGCTGGTCAATCGCGCCAACGGCTCTTATGTCGTTACCGATAACAAGGACCATTTGTTGCGGCTGAGTTTGACGTCTGACGAAAAATACCGGGTATGGACGCCGCTGTCTGAGCTGCCGCAAACCTTACAAGATGCTACCTTGCATTACGAGGACCGCTGGTTTTATCAACACCCCGGCATCAATCCGGTAGCTTTGTGTCGTGCTGTGTTGAGCAGTCTGATCCCGCATAAGCGCTGGATGGGCGCATCGACTTTGACTATGCAATTGGCCCGCCAGCGTTGGCGGCTGAAGACGGATACTGTTACCGGCAAGCTGAAACAGATGGCTTATGCCTTGTGGCTGGAGCGGCATTTCAGCAAAACCGAGTTATTGCAGGCCTATTTAAACCTTGCGCCTTATGGCGCCAACATTGAAGGCGCGGGGGCGGCCGCCTGGGTGTATTTTCACAAGCCGGTGTCGGCGCTTAGTTCGGATGAAGCCCGCGCGCTGGCATTGATTCCACAAAACCCCAGTACGCGAGCGCCGATGACTCCGGCCGCGTTGCAACGGCTGCAGCAGGCTTGGCAAACTGCTTACGGAGATGATCCGGGGTTCGATAGACTCTGGTTTAGGCAGCGTAAAGATCTGCCGTTTCGAGCGCCGCATTTTTCCGAACGACTGCATAAATTGTATCCGCAAGCTGCCACATTGTCGTCGACGCTGGATACGACTGTGCAGGAATTAAGCGAAGAATTGCTGGCCGGATTTTTACGCCAGCATCGTTTGCAAGGCGTTGTTAACGCCAGTGTGATGGTGGTGCATGCACCGAGCATGTCGGTGTTGGGTTATGTGGGGTCGGCGGATTATTTCAATCGGGATATTCAAGGTTACGTCAACGGCTTAAAAGCGCTGCGTTCGCCCGGTTCCACGCTTAAACCTTTTATTTATGCGCAGGCCATTGCGCAAGGGTTGATTACGCCGGACACCCGCGTTAAGGATACGCCGTTGCGAATGGGCGATTACCAGCCGGAGAATTTCGAGCGCAATTTCTACGGGCCGTTGTCGGCGACCGATGCGTTGGTGCGCAGTCGTAATATTCCGGCGATCAGTTTGCTGGCGCAATTGCAAAAGCCGACTTTTCACCAGTTTTTACAACAAGCGGGCGTCCCCATTCCTAAGCAAGCCGCCAATTACGGACTGAGCTTGGCGATAGGCAGTGCCGAGATTTCGATGGAAGATTTGCTCAGGCTGTATGGTTTGCTGGCTAATAATGGCGAGTTGAAAGAGTTGCGTTGGTTGAACCAAACCGACCCATCGCCGCAAGCCAATAAGCCGCTGTTGCTGCCGGAAGCGGCCTTTTTAGTTAAGGAAATGCTGGAAACCAATCCACGCCCGCAACGCAGTTTTGGCGGGCGAAGTTTCGGCCAACAGCAAGCGGTCGCCTGGAAAACCGGCACATCATCGGGCCTGAAGGATGCCTGGGCGATTGGCATCATGGGCGATCTGCTGGTTGGCGTTTGGGCGGGTAATTTCGACGGCAGCCCTAATCGTCATTTAGTGGGCCGGGAATTGGTCGGGCCGTTGTTGTTTGGCGTTCTCGATGCCATTGCTATGGAACGCCCGATTGCCGTATCTGATGCAAAATCGCCCACCGGCCTAAAGCGCATAGAAATCTGCCCGTTATCCGGTCAGCCGGTTTCGCCCTGGTGTCCGCGCGGCAAAACCGGCTGGATTATTCCGGGGGTATCACCGATTAAAACCTGTACCCTCCATCGCCAGATTAGGATTAATCCGGCCAACGGTTTACGCCTGTGTCCGGACGATCAACGCCAAGGCGAAACACGGGTGGCAGAATTTTGGGACAGCGACGAATTGGAGTCGTTTCGCCAAGCTGGCGTGCGGCGTGACAATCCACCCGCCTTTGAGCGTTCATGTGACGATGCAACCGAAAGCAATGCTGCCGCCAATCCGCCCAAGATTGTCTCACCGCAGGCGGGTGTGAGCTATCCGGTCAGGGCGGGGCAGCAAAACAGCATAGAATTTAGCGCCATCTCTGCGGGCGGGCGACATCGTTTATTTTGGTTTGTAGATGATGATTTTATCGGCGAAGGCACCACGGTATTTTGGCCCGGCAAACCCGGCCAGTTTGCGGTCGCGGTTATTGACGATCAGGGGCAGTCGGCCAGTGCAGCTTTTAAGGTGGTGCCGACCGATTAATGGGTTGTATTGATTACGGATTCCAAAACTCATACCGTTAACTTCAAATTACCCCGATGTAATACATGTCTTAAAACATTAACTTGCCTGTCACTGAAATGTCTCAATCAACCAGTAATCTACAGGCATTCAAAAAATCAAGCGGTTGATTGCTTTGGTCTTTAGTAAAAATGGTTCGGGGTATCGCGTTTTACCCCTGTGTTGTTATTTCAAAATCAGAACAGTGGCAAAAGCCAAACCTATCGTGAGGTAGGGACGGAAAACTTCGGGTCTTTATCGATTAAAAAGATCGTTTTAAAAGATAGCCGGGTTGCCACCTTATTAATGTAAGGACTTATCAATGCAAGGAAATAACTGTATCAAATGGGCTTTAGCCCTGATGTTATTATCAGTCGTCAATACCGGCAACGCTTCAAGTAAGGCATTTAACGAATCAACGTATTTAGATGTTAATGAAAGCGTTGCTATTGATAAGTTTCAGTCCGACTTTAATACAGCGGAGCAATTAAAGGCATCGTTAAGCTCGGCAACCGGCAGTAGTATTTCAGCTGTTACGGGCAGTAAAAATGCATGGGCGATCCAAACCAATTTATGGCTGCTTAACGCTAATAAGCCTTCCGGCAATCTGCAAACGCTCATCGAACCCTTTGCCAATAGCGCTTTAGCCTCTAACACAGGTTCAACTTGGGACGTGATGGGTGAAAAGCAATGGCTGGCAGGCTGGAGTACCAGCATCAACAATCTTGTTAACACCGTCAGTGTCAGTGCGGTCAGAGTGTCGGTTATTTCGATGCTTGGTTCATCCGAGATTCTCGCGGCTGCAGCGGCAATCTCAGCTGTGCCGTTATCAGCTTTAGTTTGGGTATTTCTTACCGGTTTAATGATCTTGCTCGCTACTCGCCGCAAACACGCGGTGTTAGGGATAGTGGCGTAATAATTGATCAGATTGCCTTGATGTATTCGAAATTGCTGTCGAATCTCTTCAGGTAAAGGTAGGAGCAGGCCTTGCCCGCGAACAATAAAGGGGGTCTCTAAAAATTGCACTTCGACAAGCTCAGTGCGAACGGTGGTTCATTTAAATCAATAACTTATCCGTTCGTGCAGAGCCTGTCGAAGCATGAATGGATAATTTTTAGAGGTTCCCTAAAATCTAAATCGCCGTATTGGATAATCGCGGGCAAGGCCCGCTCCTACTGGATTTTCAATAAGAACCAGGCACAGTGCTGCCTGCAACAGCGCAGGTTTGGGCTGGAATTATTAGGGCGAGCAGCGTCCGCCGTTGGTTAATGAAGATGCTGATTATGTAATACATTTCATCAAACTGTAACCAAGCTGTCACCGAAACAACACAACAACTCTGGAATAATTCGCACCAAGTTGAGGCGGCTGAAAAGGGTTATGACTTAACGAATTGGATGTAACTAGGGAACAAGGATGGCACGAATAGGGAGTGGGCTTTGGAAGATAGTAGGGAGTAAGTCGGGGTAAAAAAATGGTAGCGGGGGCGTAGGCGGCAGTGTTTATCTGTTAGATGGTGTCGGGCAGAATTATAAGTGTGTAAAAGCCAAACCTGTTGTGAGGCGGGGACGGAAAGTTACAGGTCTTGATTGAAAATAATCAAGACGGCTGGGCCATCACCTTGTGTAAATAATACTTTTTATTTTTTAAACATAAGGCATTAAATCAATGAAACAATTTTCTAAATCTTTATTAGCAGTGGCTTTGTTAGCGGCTACAGCTGGCGCGGCTAACGCAAGTATTCAAGTTGGTAACAACACAACATCAGAAGCTTATTTGTCTGTGTATGACAGTTCACAAGCATTAACCTTTACGTTGGACTTGGGTCTGACTTTTGCAGATCTGTTTAACAATAAATCCATTGAGTCTTTTTCAAAAAGCTATGACCTGGCTGCTTTGACAGCGGGTTCTACAGGTGGAAAATGGTCAACTTTCGCTGCAAATTTGAATGCTGCAACTACGGTTTACGGCGTGGTCGCTTCAGGAACTGCGGGCAAAATATTTGCTACTGGTCCTGAGTCCGTAACAAAATTTGGAACAACAACTGTTGCTATAGCTGCTGTATCTAAACTTGCTAACCATATCAGTACTGTTAATCAGGCTGCTTTGGATGACAATGCTGGTAAGCCTACTAGTACTGCTTTAAATCTGAGTGCAATTGTTTCAGATGGCGATACTGCGAATACTGGACAGCATAATCAGGAAGGGCAGTTCAGTCAGTTTAATGGTGGTAAAACTGATGCCGCTGCTGATATTAACTACGGTCAAGCTGGTAATTTTTGGTATTACGGTGGTAACGCTATACCTGTTTTAGCTGTTCAGCAATGGGAATTAACTGGTAATACGCTGACTTATGCAACTCCTGCTGCTGTGCCACTGCCTGCTGCGGTTTGGATGTTTGGCGCCGGTTTGATGGGCGTATTAGGTCTGACTCGTCGTAAAAACGCTGCTGTTTAAGCTTTGATCTTAGGAGGGGTGTTTTAGCATTCCCTCCTCTTTAATTAATTGACTCCAAGTGAGAAATCCAATGAAAAAATTAGTTTTAGGTGCAGCCATAGCTGTTGCACTATCAGGAACAGCTGCGCATGCAGCAATTACCGTTGATGCCAATGGCGTACCAGTCATTAACCCAGCCGATACCAATATTTTGTATTTGTCAGGCGCTTCTGCGGCAGAAAAATTTATCGAAAAAGTAATCACTGACACGTCAGTGCCTGCGGTTGATAAAATTTGCGACACTTCTAAAAAGTTGTATAAGTTCCAAGATCCCGCTGCGACATCGCAATATGCTTATTTGTGCGAAAGAGCTACGACTAACCCGTCTGTGCCTAGCAATAAAGCCAATATCTTGATTTATAAACGCAGTGCTGGCGGTTCTGCGTATGGGGTAAGCCCAATTGTTGCTGAAGCTAACGGTAATACAGCGGCTGCAACGATCGAGTTTTTAAAAATTAGCTCAGCCTGTACAGTGACTACTGCCGCTGGCGCGGGCGCATTAACTAAAATTAGCTGCGCTTACGATCCTGCTGATGCCACTAAATATGTCTCTCACGTTCCTGATTTCGGTATCTCTGATGTTGATCCGGCTCAGTTCACAGGAGACAATGCGCCTATTAATCCAGATACCAATGCGCCTTATGCTAACGTGACTACTGCAGACGTGGCGAAATTGACAGTTAAAAGTGCTTCCGCGCTGGCCTTTGGCGTACCGGTCACCAAAAACTTGTATTTTGCGTTGCAAGCGGCACAAAAATCTACCGGTGCAATCCCTGCTACTTGCGTAGTGGGTGATGAAACTGAAGCGTGTATGCCTAGCTTGAGTTCTGCGCAAGTGGCTTCTATCCATGCTGGTGCCATTGTTGATTGGAATCAATTGAAAGTGGGTACGGTTGGTTTGTATGACTGGGTAAATACGCCGGCAAACGGCGCTAGCGCTTATGCACCAGGTGCGCCTTATTTACATACTTGCCGTCGTGAAAACGGTTCCGGTACGCAAGCGCAATCAAATCTCAAGTTTTTAGCTAATCCTTGCGCAGGAGCTTTTGGTACTTCTCCAACATCAGATGCAGTAGTACAGGGATTGGCTGAGGGTGATGGCGTGGCAATGGTTCACGAGAACAACAGTTCAGGTAACGTGGATTTATGCTTGAATGAATTGCAAGACGGTACTAACGCAGCCAATGCTTTTGAAAATACTTACGGTGTCCGTTGGGCTGTGGGTATCCAGTCATTGGAAAAATCAACTGCAGCGGCCACTAAATACCGTTTTGTTAAATTGGACGGTGTCGCACCTACTTTGGTGAATGTGGTTAAAGGTAAATACCGCGATTGGACAGAAAACACTTTCCAATACAGCAATACGCATGTCTTCTCTAGCAACAGCACTGAAAACACAGCATTGAAAGCATTGACTAATGCAGTTATTAAATCGTCTGGCGCACCAGAAGTTATGGCAGCGTTGAACAATGGTTTTACTCATACGTTTACAACTGCTAAAGGCGCTTATTTGGCAGTACCTACCAACTATGATCCACAACCAAATGGTGCTTTCCTGTCTACAAGACCGGTTAATCCATTCAGCCATGCAACAGTTGCTGCAACATCTAACAACTGCCGCGTACCAACCATTTATAACAATGGTGCAATCGGTTCAGGTGACACTGGCTTGTAAGGCTAGCTAAGCCGGGGCAACCCTGGCTTGAGTCAAGGATGACTCAAAATGAATAAAACCAGCCGTTTTAGGACGGCTGGTTTTTTTCGTTCGCGTTAAGCGGTAAGTGCAACCGGCAATAAACAAGCGGACGTAACCCCGTTGTCACAATACCTTAACGTAAGCTCAATAAAATGACGGACTAGCGGTTTTCAAAGGGAAAACCGGCACACACAGACAAAATAGATGTCATGCAGTTAAAAAGAATTAAGACGGGCCTGCCTTTGATTTGGCTGGTCTGCTGTGCTTTTACAGTGGTGGGTAATGCGTTCGCCGAACAGGCTGCGCAGTCAACCCCAGCTAATGTAGAAGCTGCACAAGATGCTTCGGCTGAACAGCAAGCTGCGCCCGAGCAACCGGCTACTTTCGATTTGTTGGAATTACGGGTGAAGGGCAATAACCTGATCGACAAAAAACAGTTGGAGCGGACTATTTATCCATTTTTGGGGCTAAAGAAAAGCGTCGATAATGTTGAGGCTGCGCGTGCGACATTAGAAGAGCTCTATAAAACGCAGGGTTATCAAACCGTGTCGGTGGATATTCCTGAACAGGATGTTAAAAACGGCATCGTCTATTTACAGGTAGTCGAAGGCAAAATTTCCCGTTTACGGGTGAAAGATGCTCGTTATTTCTCGCTGGGTAAAATCAAAGCGGGCGTGCCGGAATTGGCAGAAGGTAATGTGCCTAACTTCCCGAAAATGCAGAAACAATTGGCAGAACTGGGCATCGAGAGCCCTGATCGGCAAATTCAGCCGGTATTGCGGGCTGGGGAAACGCCAGGAACACTGGAAGTTGATTTAAAGGTCAAAGACGAATTGCCATTGCATGGCAAGGTTGAACTCAACGGCCGTAATACCTCGACGACCAGTCGTTTGCGTTTGGTGTCGTCATTACGCTACGAAAATCTTTGGCAGGCCATGCACAGTGCTTCGTTGATGTACCAAGTGTCGCCGGAAAATAGCGCTGAAGTCGATGTCTGGGCAGGGACTTATGCCTTACCGTTGTTTAGTAGCGATGCACGACTGGCATTTTATGGGGTGAGTTCATCGTCAAGTGCCCAGATTGCCAGTGCCGGCGCGTTGTCAGTGATTGGTATCGGTAATATTTATGGTGCCCGTTTGGTGAAGCCGTTGACGCCGATAAATGACTATTTTCACAGCGCTACTTTGGGTGTTGATTACAAAGACTTTCAAGAAGACGTCAACCTGATCGGTGCCGACAATATCAGAACCCCCATCAGCTACTTACCGTTCATGGCTCAGTACAGCGGCAGCTTGCGGACCAAAGAGTCAGAAACGACATTTGATGTAGGCGCACATTTTTCTGTCCGCGGTTTGGGCAATGAACAAAAGCAATTCGAAGAGAAACGCTATCTGGCCAAAGCCAATTATGTCTACCTGACCGGCGACCTTAGGTTTCAGCATGAATTGCCGTTGGGCATGGAAGCGGTCAGCCGTGTTGCCGGGCAAGTCTCTGATACCCCGTTAATCAGTAATGAGCAATTTTCGATGGGTGGTGCTGAAAGTGTGCGTGGTTATTTTGAAACACAGTCATTAGCTGATGATGCTTTGTTCGGTTCTCTGGAACTGCACTCGCCGCATTTGGGTGCTGCTGATTGGGAGTATCTCAATAACTTGAAATTATTAACGTTTGTGGACGTGGCTAAAGGCTGGGTTAAAAACCCGTTGCCGGGTAATTCTGCAGGCGATTTTATTAGTAGCGCGGGGATAGGGATGAACTTTCAGATGTGGAAACATCTGAGTGGTGTATTGAATGTCGGGTTTCCTTTTAACGCATTAGGCCCGGTAAAAAGCGGCGATCCCCGACTGCATTTTAATATTGCCACCGATTTTTAAGATTAATGGTTTGTAGGAGCGGGCCTAAGTATTTATACAAGTCTTTTAGCTCCTTCTCCAGCGTACCCATAGGGCATAAAGGAGAAGGTTGGGATGAGGGGATTCTAACTGATTGATTTTAATCTCCTCACCCCAACCCTCTCCAACAGGAGAGGGAGAAAATAGTTTTGCAACTCATTGATTTTAAATTGTAAAAAAAGTTGTGTAGATACTTATGCTCCTACAGGCTGAATAAAGATTTTTTTATTGTGTTAATGCTAAACCCGTTGCGAGGCGGGGACAGAAAACCGCGGATCTTGCTAAGTAAGACGGCCGGGTTGCAACTAACTAAAGCGTGTTAATTATTTTTGGTAAAGGTAACCCCATGTCTCACAAAGCGCAGTTAACTCAACATAAGCCCGTAGAAAATCAGTTCAGGTTAAAACCCTCGGTTGCATGTATAAAACTGGTAATCACCGGTGGTTTGTTCGCAAGCGCAGTGGCACCGGTTTATGCCGAATTACCGGTTCCTGTGCCGGGACAAGGTTGGGTCAGCTCCGGTAGCGCCAGCAGCCAAGTGTTGGGCAACACCCTGCGTATTGATCAGCACACCGATAAAGCCATTCTTAACTGGCAAAGCTTTAACGTCAGCAAGGAAAATACCGTGCAGTTCGTTCAGCCCGGCAGCTCGTCGGTCGCACTAAACCGCATTAATCAGCAAGACCCCAGTCGAATTCTTGGTCAAATTAAAGCCAACGGCCAAGTTTATCTGTACAACAAAAATGGTTTTGTATTCGGTAAGGATTCGGTGGTCAACACCAATAGTCTACTTGCCAGTACCCTAAATATCACCGATGACGTTTTTAATCGCGGCATTACCCGTGTATTCGATGAAAACGGTAGTGCGGCGCTAGCCATTGAGCCAATGCAGGCAGGCGATGCGCTGGATCCAAAAAATGCCCAAATCCTGATTGAAGCCGGTGCAAAAATTTCCACCGATAAAAACGGCCGTATCATTATTGTTGCGCCGACTATCGAGAACAAAGGCTCGTTGTCTTCTGATACACAAGGCCAGATTATTTTGGCGGCCAGTCAGGACAAGGTTTATTTACAGGCGGCCGACAAAAATGACCCATTCGCAGGCTTGGTTGTAGAAGTCGATACCGGCGGTAAGGTGACCAACGCCGGTGATATTCTGGCGCGGCAAGGTAACGTCACCATGGCCGGTTTTGCTGTCAATCAGCAAGGCCGTGTCAGAGCAACTACCTCGGTGAGTGTCAATGGCTCGATTCGCTTGTTGGCGCAAGAGCAACACGGCACGCAAGGCAATAAGTTGGTGGCGACCAAAACTGATCGCGCGGCCGATCTCAACGACGGTATGGGCACCAAAGCCACCACTACTTTAGCAAGCGGCAGCGTTACCGAAATTGTTGCGGATGTCGATGGCGGCAGCGCGATAGACGAGCAGGCCCAGCCTGACTCTTATTTGCAGGTGACGGGCAATACCGTGCAAGTGCAAGCCGGTGCCACCATTAAAGTGCCGGGCGGCAAAGTGAATATCACCGCAACTGATAATTTGGCTGATCCCACGCAAGGAACAAAAGGCCGCATTCTTGTTGATAAAGGCGCAGTAATTGATGTGTCCGGCTATAAAAATGTGGCGGCGGCGATGGAGCGTAATGTCGGCGAGATTTCTGCCCAAAGTTATGATTTGCGCGATTCCCCGTTACAAAGAACCAGCGTACTGAAAGGCGAAACCCTCAAGGTGGATTTGCGTAAGGGCTCGGATATTGTCGATACCAGCGGCGCAGAAGCCCGTATTTCACGCGGCATTAATGAACGCTTGGGCGACGGCGGCGAGATTAATCTAACTGTCAGTGGCGACTTGATTATCAACGACGGCGCCAAAATTGATATTTCCGGCGGGTCGGTTGCTTATCAGGAAGGCTACATCAATACCACCAAGCTGCTGACTAGCTATGGACGCATTGTTGATATTAGCGATGCCGATCCCAATGAGAATTACGTGTCTATTTTTGGTGTGGTTAATGAGAGCCACAAGAAATGGGGCGTCGAAAAAATTTGGAATATGTTGGGAAATGGCGCTGGTCAGTTTCAGCGCGGTTACGTTGCAGGTAAAAATGCCGGTAGCTTGAATATTAAAGCGCCCAAGGTGGCTTGGAATGGCACGCTAATAGCGGGCAGCAACGCCGGACAATTTCAACGCGAGCTGGCGAACACGCCTTTCGGAGGCCGCCTTGATGTTGATATGGCGGTTTTCCAGTCACTGCAAAATGTTAAGTTTCAGAACGCAGGCCAGCAGACGCAACTTGCCCTGGATGACCTGTTTCCCGAACGTGATGCTCAGCAACCCGCCGATTTAATATTGTCTGCGGCACTGTTAGCCAATTCCGGCGTCGAAGCGGTATCGGTTAAAACTTTTGGTGACGCGACCTTGGTTGAGGGTGCCAAGATTAACATGCAACCTCGTGGCAGTTTGGCGGTGGAAGCGGGCAATATTGATGTTAACGGCAGTTTTAAAGCCGACGGCGGCAGTATCAACTTAAAGGCGGCGACTAATTCAGTAGCATCTAATGCGGGTCTACTGAACATTAACTCTGGGGCAGTATTGGACGTCTCTGGCAGGTGGGTTAACGACATAAAACAAGGGCTATCTGCATTATTGACCGACCCATTGGCGATTGTAGGCGGGACGGTAAAGGCTGAAGCCGAGGGTGATTTAAAGGTCAATGCGGGGTCAGTCATCCGTGCCGATGGCGGTGCTTGGCTGCCGTTGAGTAGTAAGTTGAAAGCCGGTAAAGGCGGTGACATCACGCTAGCGGCTAAAGGTAACGGTACCGTTCCTTCGACCTTGACGCTGGCTGGCGAAGTCTCGGCTTATGGCTTGGAACAGAACGGCAGTTTAACGCTTGAAAGCGGCAAAATTATTGTTGGTAAGCCCACGGCTGATGATGTTACTGATCAAGCGTTGGTGTTGGGTGTGTCCAACGGCAATTTCGACTTCTCTCAAAAGCTAGCGTTTAACCAGGTTAATTTAGTGGCCGATTTTGACGATTTAACGGTCAAATCTAACGTTAATTTGAATTTGCGGGCGAAAAATCTCCAACTTAAACCTGGCTATTTAACAAAAGCTACCGGAAGTTCATTGCGCGACTTTACAACGGTTGTTGAGTTGCCGGAGCATTTACGCCAACCGCTGCAAATCAATATGGCAGGCAATTCCGGGGTAAAGATTGAAACCGGCAGCGCCATACGTACCGATAAGGGCTCTACGATCAGCTTGCTGAGTCAAGCCGGCAGCATTTTCGTTGGTGGTTTGTTGGAGGCAGCCGCCGGTCAAATCAAACTGGCAATTAAACCTTCAGCAGGTTTGGAATACGATCCCAAGCAAACCATCTGGGTCGGTGAGCACTCCAAATTATTAGCGCAAGGCACTACACGGTTGAATCCGGCGGATGCTTTCGGGCATCGTACCGGCGCGGTATTAATCGGTGGTGAAATCAGTTTTGATGCTCAGCGTGGTGCGGTGGTGCTGGCGCAAGGCTCGCTGCTTGATGTATCAGGCACAAGTGCAACGCTACATATATTGCAACCGGCCAAGAATGCGGCTGCCAATTACGTGACGCAAACCCTTGCTTCCGACGCCGGTAAAATAAAGCTGACAGCAGCTGAAGGCATTGTGATGGATGGCACGCTGCGAGGTGCGGCGGGCTCAACCAAAGCTCATGGCGGTAAGCTTGAGGTCACGCTGGATCAAGCCAAACGTAATCCGCCGGATGATCCGCAAGTCCCTTTCCCCAACAATCCATTGATAATCAATGTGACTCAAGTGGCACGACGCTCATTGGAAGAAGACGTTAACCCCGGTGATGACTTTCCTCTTGCTCTGAATGGACAGGCAACCTTAAACGCCGACAGTATTAGTGCCGGCGGTTTTGCCGATCTGAGTCTTAATACCAAAGATCAGGTAGTGTTTATTGGCGACGTCAATTTAACGACGGCTGAGCGTATCAGCATTGATACACAACTTATCAGTGCTACTGGTGATAATGGCGGTGATGCCGGCAATATCAATCTCAACACCAACTTCCTACAGATGGGATCGTCCTTGAATCGGACGCTTGCCAATTCTGCGCAGACCGGCAATGGCCAATTCACCGCCAATGCTAAATGGCTGCAATTAAAAGGCGCGACTCAGTGGGATGGTTTTAAACGCATCGCCTTGAATAGTGAGCATGATATTCGCACCATCGGTTTGCGGAACGCTGATGAGCAGCGCGATTTTGCCGGCGGCTTGGTCACTGCGGCTGATTTGGCGTTAAACGCCAGCCAAATTTATCCATCAACATTAACTGATTTCACTTTCGCGGTTAAAAACAACCCCGACGGAAAAATCGAAATTACCGGTCGCAACACCGATACCTCGCCATTATCGGCAGGCGGCACATTGACTTTTGAAGCGGCGATTATCAATCAAAAAGGAGTGCTAAAAGCGCCTTTGGGCACGATTAACCTCAAAGCAAGCACGAGCTTAACGTTTGAGGACGGCAGCCTGACGTCGGTGTCAGCTAAAGGCCAAACAATTCCATTTGGCGTAACGCAGGGCGGCCTGGATTGGTTGTATCCGTTGGACACTTTGAGAAACCTGGTGTTCGATGCCGCGCCGGAAAAACGCATGGTGTTATCGGCACCTGAGATTGTCGCCAAACAAGGCAGTGTGGTTGATGTCTCCGGTGGTGGCGATTTGGTTTCTTATGAATTTGAGGCAGGTGCCGGTGGTTCTTTTGATTATTTGCAACCCGGCAGTGCGTCTTATCAAGGTGGCTTTGCTGTGTTGCCGACGCTGGGTTCACAGTTAGCCCCGTATGACCATTATGAAAGCCAGGGATTTTCTTATGCGCCCGGTAGTACGGTTTATTTAAGCGGTAGTCCGGGATTGCCTGCCGGTGAGTATGCAATATTGCCGGCTCGTTATGCGTTGTTGCCGGGTGCATTTTTAATCACGCCACAAGCCAATACTCAAGACTTGGCGGCGGCTCAGTACACTGTCGATGGATTGTCCATCGTACCCGGATACCAGAAACTGGCGGGTACTGACATTCGTGATGCGCGCACTAGTGGCTACCGAATTGAAAGCAGGGCTGATGTGCTTCAGCACTCAAAATACAACATAAATACCGCAAATCAATTTTACCAAGCACGCACCCAGAAGAACGAAACAGCGACGCCAGTGTTGCCGATGGATGGCGGGCAAATTTCCTTGATTGCCCAAACAAAATTAATTATGGAAGGGCAGTTTATGGTTGATGCGTTAACCGGCGGCCGGGGCGCGAAAATGGATATTGCCGCCAACCGAATTTCTGTGGTTAATCAATTAAGTGAGACCCCAACTGACGGAGTATTGGAAATTTTGGCCGGGGATTTAAGCGATTTACATGTCGACAGTTTATTGCTCGGCGGTGCGCGCAGTCGCAACACAACCAACAGTGCTGAAACCGACATTGCTGTGTCAGCTCAAGAAGTTGTGTTTACAACTAATACCCACTTGCAGGGCCCTGAAATCATACTGGCAGCAACCGGCTTGGTCGAAGTTCAGGCGGGTGCTAGTTTGGATGCCAATCAACAAGCCCGAAGCGGCGATAGTGTCTTGAATGTCAAAGGCGATGGTGCCTTGCTGCGGCTGTCCGGTGATAAACAAGTAGTGTTAAATCGTACCGAAACGTCCGGCGTTACCGGCGAATTACGCGTTGCCGCCGGTTCGACCCTAAAGTCTTCTGAGTCAATGTTGCTGGATGCTAGTTATTCGACTGAGATTTTAGGTGATATTCAAATGCAGGGCGGCTCGTTAAATCTGGGCGCTAATACCATCAACATCGGTGAAGTCGATAATTTGGGCGGCAATGCGCTGAATCTGTCCAACCTAAAATTAGCAAATTTAGCTGTTGACGAACTGGTACTGACCGGTCGGGACAGCATTGGTATTTACGGGAATGTCGGCCAGGTTAATGCGGACGGCTCATTGATTACCGATATTAATGGTCAGTCACAAGCCATTAAATTCGATCGTTTGGTCATCAACACGGCAGGATTTACCGGCCACGGCACAGCGGCTGATCGGGCCAAGTTACAGGCCGGTAGTTTGACTGTGCAAAACACCGCGGCGGCAACCAATCAGCAAGTTGTTGACGGCCAAGGACAGTTGGAGTTGCAGGCCGATAGCTTCAAGTTAGGTAGCGGCAACTTCGCGATTAACGGATTCAATACAGTTAATATCAACGCAACTAAAGAATTCCGAGCGGCCGGTAAGGGCAGTGTCGATGTTGCCGCTAATTTGAATGTAACGACAGCGGCGTTGACGGCTGACGGTGGCAGCAATATCAAATTGAATGCGACAGGTTATCAGGCTCAGTTTAATAGCCTAAACAGCACGGCTGCGGTTGTTAGCAGTTTCGGTGGCGTGATTGACGTGATTGCCGATGCGATTGGTTTTAATACCAAGGCGGTTTTACCGTCCGGCAGTTTCGGTTTGCATGCCTTGACCGGCGACGTTACCTTGGGCCAACAGGCTAATGTTGATCTGGCTGGACGAGCCGTGCAATTTGCCGATCAATTCGATTACACGCCAGGCGGTCATTTTAAAGCGGAGTCAGATCACGGCAAAGTGTTGATGGCGGCAGGTTCTGTGGTTGATGTCGATAGCGGCGGCGGTAAAGCTGCTGGTGGTAGCGTTACTTTAAAAGCGCCTGAGCAGTCAGTTGTGTTGTCAGGGCAATTACAGGCTGCAGGCGGCAGCGCGACTTTAGATGTGGGTGGATTTGATGCAACGGCGAACTTTGATGGTTTGATGGCGGCGCTAAATAATGCCGGTGTTAACCAAGCGATTTATTTCCGTACTCGTAATGCCGACATCGTACAAAGCGCAGCTGCCAATATCGTTGCCAAAAACGTAACTTTAGTGAGTGATACCGGTGCAATGACCTTGGCTGGTGCGATACATGCTGACTCGGCTGAACAGGGCGGCAATATTAAACTTTACGCAGGCGATGGCATTACTTTGGCGGCCGGTGCTGATTTGACAGCCTTAGGCACAGACGATGGCGCGAAAGGCGGCCAAGTGTTGTTGTCGTCGGTTGATGGCGATAACGATGGCATTAGCGGTATCGATCTGCAGAGCGGCTCCCGTATTGATGTTTCAGGTAATGGTGGCTCGGACGGTGAAGTGACCCTGCGCGCCTTACGCACCGGCACCGGCGTTAATATTCAGCCGGTTGCCGGCACGGTTAGTGGTTTCAGCAAGTTTTATGCGGAAGGTGTTAAACAATACAGCAATGCTGATCTGGGTGATGACGGTGAGATTAATAGCGCTGACATTGCTGCAATCAAGGCGGATACGGATGATTTTATGACGCCTGCTACTATGCAAAATGTGGCGGCGTTAGCGCCAGGCTTGCGTTTGACTGCCGGTGTTGAAATCAACTACAGCGGCGATTTAACTCTGAAAGATAAGTGGGATTTAGCCGGCTGGCGTTATGACGATGTCGCAGACAGCAATGTCTGGGATGATTTGCCAGGCCGTCTGGTGATTAAAGCCAGTGGTGACTTTAACGTTGAGAAGTCGCTGAGCGATGGCTTTAAAAACCAAAGCTTTACATTTCCGGGGTCCACCGCCGGTACAACACAAACGATCAATATTGTCGATAAGCTGCAAGGCGGCGAATCCTGGTCTTACAACGTGGTGGCGGGCGCAGATGCAGATAGCGCCGATGTTAATGCTACATCGCAGCCTGGCAATTTGATCATTGCTTCCAATGCCGTCATTCGTACCGGTAGCGGCGACATGCAAGTGAACGCCGGCGGCGATATTACCTTTACCGATAATACCTCTTCAATTTACAACGCCGGACAGCCGACTGAGACATCACCTTACGGCAGCCTGAAAGATCGTTTCGTCGGCTTGCAGTTTTATAGCGAATATCCGGTAGCCGGTGGCGATTTGTCATTGGTAGCAGGCGGTAATATCAATGGCGCAGTGGCGGCTAATAACGATCTAAACGATTGGTTGTTACGTATCGGTACTTGGACCGACTCAGTCGATCATACCGGGCAAAGACCGACAGCGTGGGGTGTGGCACTGGGCTATATTACTGGCGCATCAAGTAATCCCGCTAAATCAACCAAACCGTTCTTTCAACAGAATGTCGGTTCCTTCGGTGGCGGTAATGTCACGGTATCATCTGGTGGCAATGTCAATAATCTTGACGTGCTGATGCCGACTACCGGCAAGCAGGTCGGCACGGCTGATAACAGCACAGCTAATAGTTTCAATTTTTTAACTAACCAAGTAGAAGTTAATGGCGGCGGCACTATGCACATTAGCGCTGCCGGCGATATTGCCGGGGGCACTTATTATTTAGGTAAAGGCACTGGCACGATGACCGCGGGCGGCCAGGTGACTGGCGGTAGCAGTTTTGAAAAAGGCCCGGATTTGTTGATCGGCGATACTCAGTTTTCTATTAATGCCGGTAGCGGCGTTAGTTTGACTGGGGTATCTGACCCGATGATTCTGCACAAAGCCGATGTCAATTTTTTCAGTTACAGCGCCGCTAGTGCGTTGAATGTCGCGTCGTTGTCAGGCGATGTGCTGCTAGGCGCTGACGGCAGTATTTTTCCAAGAAGCAATCCTAATAGTAACCAACAAACATTAGCGCGCATTTATCCTGCATCGCTACATGCCAGTGCCTTTGACGGCAGTATTGAGCTGACTGATGAGATCATCCTGTTTCCATCGGCTAATGCTGAGTTGAGTTTGTTTGCCGAGCAGGACATTACTGCGGAAGTGGGAATCAGACTGGGTATGTCGGATGGTGATCGCTCTTTACTGCCTAGTGCGGTAATTCCGGTGACCCGTAGCAACATGTCGACAGTTATAGGCAGAATCGATCCGTTTGGTGGAGATCCGAAGTTGTTACATGCCACCGTGCCGGTGCATAAAAATGATACTCAGCCGGCGCGCCTGGTTAGCCGTCAAGGCGATATAGAAAATATCGGTTTCAGTTTGGCGAAAAAGGCGATAGTTAAGTCCGGGCAAGATATAACCAATCTATCTCTATCTATCCAACACGTAAATGAGGGGGATGTATCGCTGCTCGAAGCAGGGCGGGATCTCCGTGATACCAGTGATCGCGATCCGGCGACTGGTGCATTGTTAAATAACTCGGCCAAGATTGAAATCAGCGGTCCTGGCGAAGTACTGGTTAAAACCGGTCGCAATGTTGATTTGGGGGCATCGGAAGGTATTTCGACAGTGGGCAACGTGGTTAACACCAGTTTGCCGGAACAAGGCGCAAATTTAACTATTTTGGCCGGTGCGAACGGAGAGCTTAACTATGTGGGCTTTATCGATGCTTATCTGCAAAACAACGATCAATACAGCCAAGATTACCAACAGGTTACAACGTTGATAACCGATTTTATGCGGCAAGCCTTAAATGACAATTCACTGACTGACGCTGCCGCAATGGAGGCATTTGCCCAGTTGAAGAGTGAAGATTTCGTGGCGATTCAGCCGCAGCTCAATGCTATTGTTCAGCCCGTGCTTTTCAACGAGATAAGAGAGAATGGTAAGGCATCGGCAAAGGCGGGTTCGCTGGACTTTAAACGCGGATTTGCGGCAATAGAAACGTTATTTCCCGGTAGCGATTGGAAAGGTGATCTCAGTTTATTTTTTAGTAAAATCCAAACCATAGACGGCGGTGACATTAATCTGATAGTGCCCGGCGGACAGGTTAATGCCGGGTTGGCTGCTTCTTTCTCCGGCGCTAAACTCGCATCTGAATTGGGGATTGTTGCGCAACGTTCAGGCGATATAAACGCACTGGTACGTGACGATTTTCTCATCAACCAATCACGGGTATTCGCGTTAGATGGCGGCAATATTTTAATGCTGTCTACTGACGGTAATATCGATGCCGGCCGCGGTGCCAAATCGGCGATTGCGGCGCCGCCTCCGGTGATCAGTTTTGACGAGAACGGCAACCTGAAAATTGAATTTCCACCGGTAGTATCGGGTAGTGGTATTCGTACTGCGGCCAGTTCAGAGGGCGTCAAACCAGGAGGCGTTTCTTTGTTTGCCCCGCATGGTGTGATTGATGCTGGTGAGGCCGGGATTGACTCAGGTGGTTACGCTGATGTTTTAGGCACCTTAGCGAATGCGAGCAATTTTAAAAGTGATGGCCCCGTTTCCGGCGTTGCGCCACCGCCGGCCAGTGTTGCGGCCGGTATGACAGGCACCAGTAATGCAACCGCGGGTGTCAGTCAGGGTGCGGAAAGCTCGGTTAACAGTGATGTAGGTAAAGATGCCGGTGATGCGTTAGCAAAAGCAATATTGGGACTGTTGAGCGTAGACGTGCTTGGTTTTGGTGAATAGGCGTAAAAGTCCTAATGCGTGGAAATTGGATTCAATGTGGGGGCGAATGAATTCGCCCCCACCTCAGAAAAACTTATCAAAGCTAAACAAGGCAAATAGTTACAAAATTTTAACGATTTCTTAAATCGTATTTGTAGTAAAAAATCCTCTAACTGTCATATTAATGTAACGAACTGTTGTGATAATGCTGCTATAAATTTATTTTTGAGAGTAAGCATGAGACGATTTGGTTTTTTATTGGTCGCGTTGTTATTGATGCCCGCACTTGCGCAAGCTTGGTGGAATGATGACTGGGGTTATCGTAAGAAAATAAGCATCGATACCCAAAAACTGCAGCAAGATGGCGTGAAGATTCCTGGTGATTCTCTGGCTTTGGTCCGTTTGCATACCGGTAACTTTGGCTTTTTTGCTGATCTTGGCGAGGGCGGTAAAGCGTTGCGCTTTATGTCCGGCGATGACCTTACGCCTCTGAAGTTTTATATCGAGAAAATCGACGCAGTGAATGAAATGGTCTTGGTCTGGGTCAAATTACCCGCAGACTTTGCTAAAGCTGACGAGTCGGCCATTTGGATGTACTACGGTAACCCCAAGGCGGTCGATGCCCAGGATGCCGCCGGCATTTTTGATGTGGCACAGTCTGTTGCATATCACTTCGAGGCCGGCCCGGTTAAAGACAGTACCGCTTATGCAATTCAGCCCGCGTCGGCAACCAATACCGTGCTGGAAGGCGGCGCTGTAGGTGATGCCGCCGCGTTCGACGGTAAACAGTCGGTTCGTATTTCCGCAGCGCCATCATTACAAATGACCACTGATCCGGGTTGGACGGTTTCAGCTTGGGTAAAAATCGATCAAGCGCAAAAAGAAGGTGTGCTGTTTCAACGCGACAAGCTAAGTTTATCTGTTAGAGGTCAATCGCCGGTTTTGCAGGTGGCAGGTAAGGAATTTGTCAGCCCCACCGGTCTTAATTTAGCTGCGTGGCAGTTGGTGGCGGTGACTGCAACTCCCAGTGGTTTTACGCTTTATGTTGATGGTAAGGCGGCGGGTAGTCTGCCGGCCAGTCTCTCAGTGTTGGATGGCGATATTAGTGTAGGCGCCGCGCTTGATGGATCACGCGGATTGGTTGGCGCGATTGATGATTTTGGTGTCGCCAAGACTGCGCTGGATCAAAATGCGCTGCATTTTGCCGCACTGATGCAAGGACAAGCCTCAGCAGCGTTGATTTACGGTGAAGATTTGACGCCAGATAGCGAGGAAGGCGGCGAATCCTTGATTATGGGCTCGTTAAAAAACGTCACCACCGATGGCTGGGTCATTATCGGGATTTTAGGTGTGATGTTTGTGGTCAGTTGGTTAGTGATGATTATTAAAGCCATCGTTCTACAGCGAGTGCATAGCGAGAACAAAAAATTCGAACAAGCTTATAGTCAATTGACGTCGCAAGACATTGATAAGTTAAACAAAGAAGACGATGAAGATGATCAAGACTTTGATGAATCACCATTGTTGTTGTCGTTTACCAGCAAGCATGGCGCTTTTGCCGGGTCGACTATTTACCGTATTTACCATACCGGTGTCGAAGAGATGAACCGGCGCTTGAAAAAAGGCGAAGGTTCAAGCGATCAGGTGTTATCTGCCCAAGCCATGAATGCGGTAAGAGCAACCATGGATGCGGTGTTAATCAGAGAATTACAAAAACTTAATTCACAGATGGTGCTGCTGACTATCGCTATCTCCGGCGGTCCGTTTCTTGGGCTGTTGGGTACCGTTATCGGGGTAATGATTACGTTTGCTGCGATTGCGGTCAGCGGTGAGGTTAATGTTAATGCGATTGCTCCGGGTATTGCTGGCGCGTTGACGGCAACGGTTGCAGGTTTGATTGTCGCGATTCCTTGTCTGTTTGGTTACAACTATTTAGGTGGCCGCATCAAGGAAATTACTGCTGATATGCATGTATTTGTCGATGAGTTTGTTGCCAAATTGGCTGAGCAACATACCTGAGCAACAGCCTAAAGGTACGCGGTGCGTACCATTGAACCAACGAGAATATCAAATGAAATTACAAGAAGAAAATGCGGCGTATGACGAAATCAATGTCACGCCAATGCTGGATTTGGCTTACGTATTATTGATTGTGTTTATTTTGATGACCACCGCTGCGGTGCAGGGCGTGCAAGTCAATCTACCCAAAGCCAGCAACACGCCCAGTTTGGCAAAACCGCAAACCAAAGCCATTACCGTGACTGCCGACGGCACCATTTTTCTGGATACTTTTCCGGTAACGATGGAGCAGTTGGAATCGACTTTGCTGCAATACAAGGCGGTTAATCCCGAACTGCCGGTGGTAGTGAAGGGCGATTCTACGGTCCAGTATCAAAATGTGATCGACATCCTGGCGCTGTTGGGCAAGCTGGAAATCACTCAAGTCGGCTTAGTGACGCAGAGTCTTGTTAAGTAATTCACATGACCAAAAAAAAACATTTCCGGGTTTATGTGCCGCGGATTATCGGTGGATTACTGGCTGTAATTGCCATTTATTACGTGGTCAAGGTCATCATCAGTTTTAGCGATGATAAACCGGTCAAACAAGAGAAAAAAATCCAGCCGATTACCTTATTTAAGCCGCCACCCCCGCCTCCGCCGCCACCTAAAGTGGAAACACCGCCGGAGCCGGAAATAAAGGAAAAAATAGTAGAGCCGGAACCCGAGCCGGAACCGATGCCGGATACTCCCGATGAAGCACCTGCCCGCGATTTGGGTCTGGATGCGGAAGGCACCGCCGGTTCTGATGGTTTCGGATTGGCGGCTCGCAAAGGTGGTAATGGCTTGTTTGGTGGGGGCGGTAGTCCGTTTGCTTCATACGGCAGCTTGGTCAAGAACGATATTCTCGGTTTGTTGAGTGGTCGTGATGAGTTACGTCGCAAGGGCTATACAGCGATAGTCAAGGTTTGGCTGAAATCTGACGGTTCCGTGGAGCGGATCGAGCTAACCAAAGGCAGTAATGATGCCGAGATTGACGACATTATCAGCCGCACGCTCGACAAGCTCAAAAAAATAGGTGAGATGCCGCCTCCCGGCATGCCGCAACCGATTAAATTAAAAATTTCATCACGCGTTTAAAAATTACAGGTACACAAATGGCGAACAAAAAACAGCTGATGGCCTTGGTGTTGTCAGGACTGGTCGGGATAGCTCATGCCGGTGAAAAGGAAGAATTGCTGAAATTACGCAATACCACCACTAATTTAATCAAACAATTGGTTAAGTCAGGGGTGATTACCGACAAAATGGCCGAGGAGATGATCAAGCAGGCCGAAGCCGATGCCGGTAAGCAAGTTGCTGAAGCCAAAGAAGCGCCAGCCAAGGAAGTAGTACCTGCCGATGAAGTGCGGGTCGCTTATGTACCGGATTTTGTGAAAGACGAGATTCGCCAGCAAGTACGTAGCGAGTTGCGTGAAGAAGTGGTTGGCGATGTCATGGCGAAAGCCAAGAACGAACAATGGGGCATGCCGAATGCGTTGCCGGATTGGATTAAGCGATTTAAATTGTCTGGTGATATTCGGCTACGTTCTCAGCATGAATTTATGGCGGATGATAATACCGCCCTTTCTTATTTTGATTACCAGTCGATTAACGACAATGGTGGGGTCACCAACGCTGGACTGGATGGTTTTTATAATTCGACCGAGGATAGACAGCGTTTTCGTGAACGGGTGCGGTTAGGTGTTGATGTCAATATCACCGAAGGCTTAAAAGCCGGTGTTCGCTTGGCAACTGGTAATCAGCGCGATCCAGTATCGACAAACCAAACACTGGGCAATACCGGTAATAAATACGATTTTACAGTCGATCGCGCTTATCTCCAGTACGACGCTGTTAATGACGACAAATTTAAATGGTTGACACTATCCGGGGGGCGCATCAAAAACCCTTGGTATACGGGCGGCGGTGAATTCAGCGGCGGTAGCGAAGTGGTCTGGGATACCGATCTGTCGTTTGAAGGGTTTTCCGGCACACTGAGTCATCAATTGGGTGAGTCGGATAGTTTGATGGGTACCAATCGTCTAAACCGTTCTGTATTTGCCACTGCTGGCGCATTTCCTTTGCAAGAATCAGGGTTGAGTCATGACGATAAATGGTTGTTTGGCGGGCAAGTGGGCGTGGATTGGGGCTTTGCCAATCAGGATAATTTGAAGGTAGGCCTGGGGTATTTCGATTACGTCAATATTGAGGCGAAGCCAAACACGTCGGCCTCCGGCACCTGTGATACCAATACACCAGCCAATAATGCCTCAAGACCTGAGTTTATGCAGGGCGGCAATACAGTGGCTGTGATTTGCAATGAAGGTACATCTCAATCGCCAACAACATTACCAGCCATGTATGGTTTGGCATCGGATTTTAATATTATCAATCTCAATGCTTCTTACGATATGGCGCTGTTTGCACCTTACCACGCCAGATTAAGCGGAGATTTTGCGAAAAATATCGGCTTTGATAGCGCGGCAGTTAGTAAATTGCTTAACGGTACTGTTATTGACGAGCAAACCAATGCTTGGCAGATACGAGCAGACTTTGGTTGGCCGAGGGCGGAAGTCGCAGGGCACTGGAACGTGTTTGCTGCATACAAACGTGTTGAACGGGATGCTGTGCTTGATGCCTTTACCGATTCTGATTTCCACCTTGGCGGTACCAATACCAAGGGTTGGGTGATAGGTGGTAACTATGGGCTGATGAAGAACACTTGGCTCACCGGTCGCTGGTTAACGGCTGATATGGTTACCGGTCCTCCATTCGGTGTTGACGTGCTGCAACTTGATGTTAATACGCAATTTTAGGCGGGTGACAGGATGAATAAAATTATCAAAGCATCGATATTATTAGCTGGCAGTTTGTTGTCGTCTTCTTTAATGGCCGCGCCGCGACAACCAGCCGTCGACAACGGTGCGTTAGTTAAGCTACAGGCAACGGTAAAAAGTCTCACAGCCGAACGCGATGCTGCTACGGCTGAAACTGCCACGCTGAAGTCGGAAGTTGAACAATTAAAGAAAGAAAATTCGGCTGCTGTGTCGACCAAAGAACAGCTGGGCAGTGAATTGTCGGCGCAAAAAAACAGCAATAGTGAAGTGCGGGATAGATTGGAAAAAACCAACGCCAAGTTGCTGGAAGTTATTGAAAAACACAAGGTACTCAATCAGGCTAAAGCCGATCTTGGTAACGAGCTGACGGTCGTAAAAGGTAAACAGCAAGCAACCGAGCAACAACTGGCGACGTGCAACGATCATAACGTCAAACTTTTGCAATCAGGTCAGGAACTGCTTGATCGCTATCAGAGCAAGGGCACCATGGCGACATTGCTGCAGGACGAACCGATCCTGCAATTTCAGAGCGTCGAGATGGAAACTATCGCCCAGGAATATCAGGACAAGTTGAACTCAGGCAAGTATCAAAGATAAACCAGTGTGGAGGCGACGCATCCGTCGTGATAAGTGTTGTGGGCTGGGTACGACTGCATGGAGAGCCTGCCCTGCTTCACCGGGCATGCAGGAGGTAGAGCACCAACAGTAGGCGCTTCGCTTAATGCGCCTACTGTTGGTAGGCGAAGCAAGGAGCATTTGCCGAGAGGCGGTAGCCGAAACCCAGCGGTGGAATGTTATGTTGGGTTTCGACCTGCGTAGCTAATTTTGAATCGTTACTGAGCCATTTGTGGTTTCAGACTTATCCTCCGATTTAAGGTGACCTCTAAAAATTGCACTTCGACAAGCTCAGTACCCACAGGGCATAAATGCGAACGGTGGCTTATGTAAATCAGTAACTTATCCGTTCGTGCTGAGCTTGTCGAAGCCTGTCCTGAGCATAGCCGAAAGGCATGAACGGATAATTTTTAGAGATCCCCTTAAATTATTTCTCCGCCATTTCCCGTCCCTTTGATCTATGTCAAAAGCATTAAATTTTTTGCTGTCATACTGCCCGCAAGCCGTTAAGAGATCTCTGAAGAAGTTGGTTTAAGCAGAGATGCCGTAAGGCTATTTAGTCCTCCTTTGGCCTTGCAGCTTCGTGCGAAGGGTGGCATTTTTAAATATAATAATGAGAAAAAACACTATGAAAACAATCAGCCACGTTTTGTTGTTAGTTATTGCAGTAGTATCACTTGTCGCATGTGGCGAACAAGGTGTCGGTCCAAGCAAGCCGGCTACACAAGAATCTGCTAAATAAAAAGCTTGTTCGCCAGCGTGATATTGCCGCTTGTTAGTGCGGTAATGTCAGCTGGCAGTTTTATTCATTAACAACGCAATGAATAGGGCAGGGGTTAACGATGGTATTCAGCAAATCGAGGTTATTTATTTGGATTCCTCTTTGCTTGACTGTGATGACGCCTTGCTTACTTAAAAAAGCCAATTGCCGACTGACCGTCTCAATTGTTAAGCCTAAAAAATTGGCAATATCTTGCCGACTCATAGATAAGTTAAACGTAGTACTGGAAAACCCCAATGCGTTATATCGATGCGATAGCATTAGCAGAAAAGTAGCCATTTTTTCTTTGGCTGTGCGATGCCCCAGTAATATGATTTTGTCGTGATCTGAGGAAATCTCTTTACCTAAAATCCGCATTAGCTGGGTCTGCAAGCTGGGAATTTGCGCGCATAACTCATTCAAGTGAATGATCGGCAGTTCGCACACCGAGGCGGTTTCCAAGGCTTGCGTGGTGCAGGTAAAGCGACCGTGTTGCAATGAATCCAAACCCATCAGCTCACCGGGCAAATAAAAGCCCATGGTTTGCTCTACACCTTCCGAGTTGGTGATAAAACTCCGAAAAGAACCGGATTTAATCGCGTACAAACTTTGGCAGGCTTGACCTTGGGAATACAGCAATTCGTCAGTTTGCAAAGGTCGTTTATTTTTAACGATGTTAGCCAGTTGCGCGACTTCGTCTTTTTGCAATCCATAAGGAAGACATAGCTCAGATAGTTTGCAGTTTGGGCACGTTATCTTGGGTGAGTTAATTTCAAGCATAGTTACCCTTAAGTCAGATTATTCTTTAATTGGCATAGTAACAGAGCTTGCTTGTTATATAGGGCAAAAGACTGCGCTGAGTCTGATAAATTTATCTCTATGGCAAGATTAAGTTTTTACTTATATGTGGCGTTCATTAGTGTTCTTTTGACTGTGTTTTGCAGAAAGCGGTGTTAATATATCCAAAATGGCCGGCGCAACTGTTCATGGAGAACACTTTAATAATTAACAAATCTGACGCTGATGGCATTTTATTTGTGGTTATATCGCAGTCTTAACCTCTTCCAAACTTAACCTTACCTTTACTTTAGAGAACTTAAAATATGTCTAAATTCCCGATTGATCTTGGTGCTTATCAGCGTATTACACTGGATGCCAGCGTTCCTACACTGACTGCAGAGCTAAGAGCCAGTTTAAAAGCCAATATTCAACTGCTCCGAGATGCAATTGTATTTTTTACCGCAACAGGCGCAGCCAGAGGCGTGGGCGGTCATACTGGTGGTCCATATGACACAGTGCCTGAAGTCGTAATTTTGGATGCGTTATTCCGCGGTTCTGCAGAAAAATATGTACCGATCTTTTTTGATGAAGCCGGACACCGTGTTGCTACGCAATACATCATGTCAGTGTTAAACGGCGATATGCCTGCTGAAAAATTGACCGAATATCGCGCAGCACATTCACATTTACCAGGTCACCCTGAATTAGGCTTTACTCCTGGCGTTAAATTCAGTTCAGGCCGTTTAGGGCACATGTGGCCTTATGTTAACGGTGTGGCGCTGGCGCATACTTCTAAAACAGTATTTTGTTTAGGTTCTGACGGTTCGCAACAAGAAGGTGACGATGCCGAAGCAGCACGTTTGGCTGTTGCCCAAAACCTGAATGTAAAACTGATTATCGACGACAACGATGTCACCATTGCTGGCCATCCATCCGTATATTTAAAAGGTACTTCAACTGCTAAAACTTTGGCAGGTCATGGTCTTACTGTATTGGAAGGCGACGGCGAAGATCTGGATGATTTGTACAAACGTATCGTTACCGCTATTAACACTGATGGTCCGGTAGCTGTGATCAACCACCGTCCAATGTGCCCAGGCATTGTTGGTTTGGAAGGTTCAACTCACGGTCATGACGTTGTTTCTGTAAAAGTTGCACTGGAATACCTGGAAACTCGTGGTCATCAAGCGGCTGCTGATTTCTTGAGAGAAGTTAAAGCGCCGAAAAATGAAGATGTATTCTTAGGCTCTAGCGACAAGTGGGATGCCAACCGTAACGTGTTTGGCGATGCTGTTGTTGGTGTTTTAAGCAAATTGTCTGAAGCTGAACGTAAAGAAAAAGTACGCGTCGTTGACAGTGATTTGGAAGGCTCATGCGGCTTACATAAAATCCATACTGCTTACCCTGAAACGTTTATTTCTTCCGGTATTATGGAGCGTGGTAACTTCTCTGCTGCTGCCGGTTTCGGTATGGAAGCAGGTAAACAAGGTATTTTCGGAACCTTCGCAGCGTTCTTGGAAATGTTGATGTCAGAAATCACCATGGCTCGTTTGAATAACTCGAACGTGCTCAGCCATTTCTCACATTCAGGTATTGATGATATGGCGGACAACACTTGCCATTTCGGTATCAACAACTTCTTTGCGGACAATGGTTTGGATGACGCTTACGCCACCAACCTGTATTTCCCAGCGGATCCATTGCAAATGAAAGCTGTTGTCGAAAAAATCTTCTTCGATCCAGGCTTACGCTTTGTCTTCTCAACCCGTTCTAAAGTACCAACTATTTTGGACACCAACGGCAATGACTTCTTCGGCGGCGATTACAAATTCGTTCCAGGTAAAGACGAAGTCATCCGTGAAGGCACAGACGGTTACATCGTTGCTTTCGGTGAATCTTTATACCGTGCATTAGACGCTGTTGAGCGTTTGAAAAAAGAAGGCATCAACATCGGTTTGATCAACAAACCAACCTTAAACGTCATCGACGAAGAAACATTGGCTAAAATCGGCAAATCACCGCTGGTCTTGGTTGTTGAATCTTTCAACCGCAAGACTGGATTAGGTAGCCGTTTTGGCTCATGGTTGTTGGAACGCGGTTTGACACCGAAGTTTGCACATATCGCCACGCATAAAGAAGGCTGCGGCGGTTTGTGGGAACAGTTCCCGCATCAAGGTATCGATCCAAATGGCATTATTGCTAAAATAAAAGAACTGAGAGGTTAATCGGTTCTAACTTAAAAGGGCACGAAAGTGCCCTTTTTGGTTTATAGCGATATTGCAGCAAACTTAATAACTGATTTTTAGGGGGAACAAATGGGAATAGCAATTTATCTATTAACGGTAGCTTATGTGGGTTATGTACTCTATACCGTGTACAACGATCAAAAAAAACCTCTGTAAATTGAATCAGCCAAGCTGCTTAGATTATTCAAAGCAGCTCATCAACCCACACCAGCCAGCGCTGTTAGTATCAATTTAGGCGCCATCCCTGTTTTACTTCCAATTATTTGACTGGATGAATGCGACAATTTGCCAACATCCCAAGCGCTGGCGCAATCAGCGTATGCCAAGATTGCCTCTGAACAAACGCATCACTGCCTGAGGCAGGCAACCCAACTAAATTAACTCACCGCAGCCACGCCAACGCTGGCGACATTCAAACAAAACTTAGTATTACTCTAATGCTGTCTGAGTGACACCCCATCTTGTAAGTAGTTCGCAAAGCACAATAGTAACCAAATACCTCCCACAATTTGCCATCCTGATCACGGCTTATTCTGCGAAACCGCACATAAAACAAGAACAAATGCAGCGCAAAGGGTAAAGATTTATTAATGTTGTTTACGCTCATCTGCTAATCGTGAAAAATAGTGATTGTTTTCAATATTATGTTTCAATTTATTGATATTTGTTTTTCCACTGTTGTTATGGAGATAGGTTTTAAGACCACGGAATCCATGTTGAGAATAATGAAATACCCAATTAAATCTCGATCCAATGTAGCTATGTTTTCGCTCAGTTTGGTGTTGACAGGTTGTATGGTCGGGCCTGATTACCAGCAACCGCCAAGTACTGTTCCCGCAAATTGGAGCGTTAATTCGCCAGCCAAGACGACACCAATCGAAAATCACGTACTTGCAAACTGGTGGTCGGTTTTTAACGATCCAGTATTGTCCAGCTTGATGGCGAAGGTGCAGAAGGGGAATCTGGATTTGCGCCAAGCCGAAGCTCGTTTGCGCGAGGCTCGTTCCCGGCGTGCGTTGTCCCAGGCTAATTTATTTCCTACGATTTCAGCAAAGGCCGGCGCCAATCAAACGCGCGTTAGCGAGGAAGTTGGCCGAGGCAATACCACTGAACTCTACTCAAATATATTTGATGCCAGTTGGGAAGTGGATGTTTTTGGTAAATTACGCCGAGGTATCGAAGCCGCTGAAGCCACATTGCAGGCATCTGAAGAAGATTTGCGCGATGTATTGGTGAGTTTGTATGCGGAGACGGCGCTGAATTACGTCGAAGTGCGTTCTTTCCAAGCCCGGCTGGCGATTACCGAAGCCAATTTAGCGGCGCAACAAGATACGTATCAGCTCACCGATTGGCGATTTCAAGCCGGGCTTACCACACAATTGGATGTCGATCAGGCCAAGCTCAATATGGAAACCACTCGCGCGACTCTGCCAACGCTGCATATTGGCCTGGAGCAAGCACAACACCGCCTTGCAGTGCTGCTGGGGCAACCGCCCGGTGCGCTGAAACCTTTGCTGGCGCCGGTGCTAGCTATTCCGGTAACCACGTTATCGGTAGCTGTTGGCATTCCGGCTGATTTGCTGCGGCAACGACCAGACGTGCGCCGCTCGGAACGAAAACTAGCCGCGCAAACCGCGCAAATCGGTGTCGCCACGGCGGCGCGTTATCCGAATTTTAACTTGTCCGGCTATATCGGCTTAGAAGCGCTGGCTTACACCAATCTTTACAGTGCCAGCGCCAAGGCTTTTCAAATGGTGGCTAATGCCGCGTTGACGTTGTTCGATGCCGGGCGACTTCGCCGGAATGTAGACATCCAAACGGCTTTACAAGAACAAGCTTTTGCACTCTATGAATCGACAATTCTGCAAGCTTTACGCGATGTGGAAAATGCCTTGGTGGCTTTCTCCCAGGAGCAAATTCGCCGGGATACCCTGCAAGCCGCAGTTACTGCTGGTCAAAGTGCGCTGGCACTGGCGCAAAGCCAATATAATTCCGGTACTGTTGATTTTTTGCGGGTGCTGGATGCGCAACGATCTTTGTTATCCGTGCAGAATCAATTGGCGCTCAGTGATGCGGAAGTCGCATCCAATTTGATCCGGTTATATAAAGCCTTAGGCGGCGGCTGGGACGCAAACACTCAACAGACATCCCCAAAATCATGATCGAAACAAACACTAAAGTCCAACAAAGCATTTCTAAGACTTTGGGTCTTGATGATCCAAACGGCAAACATAAATTCATCAAAAAACACTGGCTATGGTGGCTGGTAGTTGGGATTGTCCTGTTGATAATGATTGTTCTCGTCGTTCAAAACCAACGTCCCACACAGGTGCAATATCAAACCGAGCCAGTCAGGCGCGGCGATTTGGTGGTGACCGTTAGCGCTACCGGCACACTGGCGCCGGTTAAGGAAGTTGAAGTTGGTATCGAGGTGTCGGGTACCATCAAAACCGTGCTGGTTGATTACAATGATCGCGTCACGGTAGGGCAGATTCTGGCAATACTCGATACCACCCGATTGGAGGCGCAAGCCCAGCAATCTGAATCGGCGCTGGCGTCCGCGCGGGCAAAGGTCTTGCAAGCCGAAGCAACCCTGCAGGAAGCGCAAATAAAAATGGCCCGTTTAGAAGAAGTTAAGCAATTAAGCGGCGGCAAGGTACCGGCCCCATACGATATGGATACGGCAAAAGCCACGTTGGCCAGAGCCAAGGCTGATTTGGCCAGTGCCAAAGCAGTTGTTGATCAAGCTCAGGGCGCCTTTAATGTGAACCGTACCGATATAAAAAAGGCAGTCGTGCATTCGCCGATTAACGGCGTTGTTTTGGAGCGCTCGGTAGAACCCGGCCAAACGTTTGCTTCCCAGTTTCAAGCGCCGGTGCTGTTTAAGCTGGCAGAAGATTTAACCAAAATGGAATTGCAGGTCGATGTCGATGAAGCGGATGTCGGTGTGGTAAAGGAAGGCCAGGAGGCCTCGTTTACCGTAGATGCTTATCCTGACCGGACTTTCCCGGCAAAAATCACCCAAGTCCGCTACGGCTCCGAAACTAAGGAGGGCGTGGTGACCTATAAAACCGTGCTGACGGTAGATAACTCGGAATTATCGCTACGCCCCGGCATGACTGCCACTGCAGTGATTACCGTTAATAAAAAAGAAAATGTGCTGCTGGTAGGCAATGCAGTGCTCAGGTTTACCCCGCCGCAAGCCGCTCCGGCTGAGAAAAAATCCAGTAGCCTGTTGGGAGCAATGTTACCGCGTCCGCCACGAACCGATTCCAAACCGCCGGTGGCTTCTTCAGTCGGCAAAGAGCAGCAAGTATGGCAGGTTGGGGAAAATGGTTTGACCCCGATCACTATCAACAAAGGTTCTACGAACGGAGTTTCGACAGAAATTATTAGTGGTCCTGTCGATGAGGGCACGGCTTTAGTCACCGGGGTGGCGAGTGAATGATTCGGCCAATAACAACGTTACGCCGCTGCTTGAACTACGTAATGTCACCAAAATTTACGGTACTGGCGATGCACAGATGCAGGCGCTGGCCGGGGTTAATTTAAGTATTTATCCAGGCGAGTTTGTTGCGGTCATGGGGCCAAGCGGTTCAGGCAAAAGTACCTGCATGAATATTTTGGGCTGTTTGGATACGCCAACGTCAGGCAGCTATTTGTTTCAGGGTATCGATGTTGGTGCGTTAAACCGTAATCAGCGCGCCTTGCTGCGGCGTAATTATCTCGGTTTTGTCTTTCAAGGCTTTAATTTGCTTAATCGAACCTCGGCCTTGGAAAACGTGGAATTGCCGCTAATTTATCGTGGTACCGATACAGAAACTCGCCATCGGTTAGCACGGCAAGCCCTAAAAGCAGTGGGCTTGTCGGATCGGGAAAATCATACCCCTGGCGAATTGTCCGGCGGTCAGCAACAGCGCGTAGCCATTGCCCGAGCTATTGTTACCGGGCCGTCGCTGCTGTTGGCGGACGAGCCTACCGGTAATCTGGATTCCGCGCGTAGTGTTGAAATCATGGAATTACTCACCGTGTTTAACCGAGATCAGGGTATTACCGTGGTCATGGTTACTCACGAACCGGACATGGCCGCTTACGCCAAACGCATCGTGCATTTTAAAGACGGATTAATCGAAACTGATCACCACAATGGAGCGCAAAACTAATGTTAGGCAACGCATTACTGCTGGCATTAAGGGAATTGCGGCGTAATGTCATGCGCTCAATTTTAACCATGCTCGGCATTATTATCGGGGTAGCTGCGGTGATTACCTTAGTTACCTTGGGTGGTGGTGCAACTCAGCAAGTGACCCAACAGATTGCCAGCTTAGGCAGCAACCTATTGATGATTAGCGTCGGTAAACGTATCGGCCCAGGCCAGATGTCCGGCGCGGAAGCATTTAAAGTGGCCGATGCCGAAGCGCTCGCCCGAGATGTGCCGGAACTGGCAGCCGTCGCACCGGTGGCATCGGGTGCGACAACTGCTATTTACGCCAACGAAAACTGGTCGACCAACGTGACCGGCAGTACCGAAGAGTTTTTTCCGGTAAGTAACCAGCAGATCGGCGAAGGTCGGATATTCAATGCCAGTGAAGCCCGCGTCGGCGCGGCGGTGTGCATTATCGGGCAAACGGTAGCGACTAAATTGTTCGGTTCGCAAAGCCCGTTGAACAACCGCATTCGACTGCAAAAATTATCTTGCGAGGTAATCGGCCTGCTGAAGTCTAAAGGCCAATCGACGATGGGTTCCGATCAAGACGACATTATTGTGGTGCCGCTACGCACTTATCAACGCCGCATTGCCGGTAACCAGGACGTTAACATGATTAAGGTGTCGGTGAAGGACGGTGTGGATACTGAACGCGTTAAGCAAGACATTACCCGACTCATGCGGACTCGCCGCCATCTTGCCGTTAATGAAGACGATAATTTTAATGTGTTGGACATGAAAGAAATCGCCAAAATGTTATCCACCACGACCCAAACCATGACCGGCTTACTCAGTGCAGTCGGTGCGGTCAGCTTGTTGGTCGGCGGCATCGGTATCATGAATATTATGCTGGTTTCAGTCACCGAGCGAACTCGTGAAATAGGCATCCGCCTTGCCATCGGCGCCTTAGAGCGCGAAGTGTTATTGCAGTTTCTGGTGGAGGCTGTGGTGTTGTCCTCGTTCGGCGGCTTGATCGGCATCGTGCTGGCGCTCGCTACAGCTGTGGTGCTGTCCGGCGTGTTGCAAGTGCCGTTCGTGTTCCAAGGCGGCATCGTGATTATCGCCTTTTTGTTTTCGGCGACGGTAGGCGTGGTATTCGGCTATTTTCCTGCCCGCAAAGCGGCTAGGTTGGATCCGATTGAGGCGTTGCGGCATGAGTAGCGAATGTGGTTTGACAGTAATTTATAGGATGGGCTGACGAAGGAAGCCCATCAAACCCAATTAAACAAAATGACCAACTACCGACGCATTTACACCCCAGGAGCCACCTGGTTTTTCACTGTCAACCTTGCCGAGCGCAATAACAATACCTTGTTAATCGATAATATTGAGCAACTGCGGCAGGCTTTTCGCTATGTAAAACAACGACGCCCTTTTGATATTATTGCCGCGGTTGTGCTTCCTGAGCATTTACACTGTATTTGGACGCTGCCGTCAGGTGACTGCGATTATTCAACCCGCTGGAATCTACTTAAAGCGCATTTTTCCCGTTGCATCGATAAAGGCGAACGCCTTTCAGCAAGTCGAATTAGCAAAAGAGAGCGAGGAGTATGGCAACGTCGATTTTGGGCGCATTTAATAACCGACGAACGGGATTTCAACCAACACATCGACTATATCCATTGGAATCCGGTAAAACATGGGTGGGTAAAACAGGTAGCAGATTGGCCGCATTCAAGTTTTCATCGTTATGAGAAGCTTGGCATTTATCCGCTTGATTGGGGAGGTGGCAATGAATTTAATTTTGATGTCGGGGAATGGGTTTAAGATGGGCTTCGTGCCTCAGCCCATCCTATTGTGCTAAATCGAGAGTGGTCACATAGGCATCAATTGCGCGTACCGGATTATTCTCGGATAGATACTCATCCACGCTAGGTGGCAATAGCGATGACTGGTAGCGATTCTGGCCCACTTTATAGTTCTTAGCAGTCATTTATTCTTTTTATATCAATGGGATAATGGGTAATATTATATCATTGATGATGGGCTCGAATTCTTTCACAGTCTCGTACCATTTTTAGGTCATTACGTTACGAGAACCTTAAAAAGGTACGCATTGCGTACCTACTTGGCTGAAATACGTGCAATAAGGCTTCAGCTGTTAATGTCAACTTGAATGGGTCTTATTCCATAAGCGATGGATTTCTTGGGACCCGCAATCGAACACATAAATATGCGCGAACTGGCAAGATGAATCGAGCGAATCAAGGTATTTATCGAGAACTGGAAGCCATATGTCTTCGGGATACATCGGGTTGCCATCAATGTACGCCAGCAAGTTCAGTTCGCCTTGCGGAGTATATGACTTGGTCATTTTCTTCTTTATTGCGTTAACTGTGGGGTCACCTACACGTGCGACAGAAGACGTGTCAAATAGAGGGCCATGGAAGCGACCACGACTGATTGATGCGTATTCAAGGATGGGCTTCAACACTTGACTGTCCTTGAATACCTGACCTGTAGTCCCAGATGGAAGATCAAGTAGCTCTTCGAAGATTCTCGGAAGCGCATTTCTTCGGCGCGGCATCGTCAAGTTTGGTCTGAAGTCAATGAAGATGTCTGCATTGCAGAACTCACGCTCAAATTCAGTTCTAACGGTGGGTGGGAGCGAATGCAGATGCTTGACACAAACATCTTTCATTTTCAACTGGCGATTTAATACCATAGAGTAGTCCTCGTCCATGATTTCAATCAGCTCAAATGCCTGACTTTCTCCGGCTATCGGTAGGTACAGGATGTCAGGCTCGTCAGGTACACGACTCTCAAACGTGCCATTGGGAAGAAGGCCCGCGGCCGTACCAAATAACTTGAAGATCTCTCGTTCTCGCTCTTCCTTTGTCATGAGTATGTGGATTCCTACCAATTAATTACAAAGTTAAAGCACAACTACAATGCTTTAAAAAAATTAGGAGCAATATTTTCACTAGAAATAGGCCTCCAGCCAATCTGATTTTTCCTGCAGGCTTTACTTGGAACCATTTTTTTTATTTCAAATCTTTAAAATCACGCCTAATCGTTTCGATTTGAGATCGATATTTTTCGGCGTCGCCGTAGTTGATGAATTTTTGATAGCGGCTGTGTAAGGTTTTGATACGTCTGGCATGTTTAATTGGGCACCAAAATTGTTCGGTGCGCGCGCCTATTTCCTGCAAATAGCCGATTAAGCCATTGAAGTAACTGCAGTAGGCGCAGTTTATTTTTTCTATAATATTCAGGTAGTTGAGGTATCGTCTATCAAAGACAATGTAATCTTGCCGCTTTACCTTGGGGATGCCGTAAATGGGAAAGCAGACCCATTGGTATAGGGTGACAGTTACATCCACGAGTAACACTGGGATAATGCAAATCCAGATAAATGGCGCGCTGAGGATGTGTTTTAGTTGCGCATCGTTTAGGTAATTTAATAACCGTTTAGCGTATTTCCTGTGGCGAATAATCACATTTTTTTCAAAATCGACGCGTCGTTTGTGGATTTCATAAGAAAATTCTTCCTCTTGTTTTTGTAATTCCTCTACCATTTCGCTTTCCAGATCTTTTAGTTTGTCTAGTAGCGTTTCGAGTTTGGTCGTCATAACAATTCCTGTGTGAGAAAGATGGGTATTATCAAGACGGGAAGAAATCGATCTAAACGACTCGACACTAAATCCAAACTGATTAAGCATTTAAGCATATTCCTGGAGCAGGCATTAATTTGTCGAATTAGATTTCAGTTACCACACTAAAACTCACATTAACGTACTTATGCTCAACCCATTCCCCGCCCTCCAATACCCAAAATTCAAACTCGCGATTCTGGTGCTGCTAACGCTGAACGCCGTTATCTATACCTTTGTGGATACCTTGACCAGCACTGTCGATGCGCTTGCCTGGCTGATTTTGTTGGTGATGTATGAATTGGAAACCAACAGTAACAACCTGCCGATTTCTGAGACCATAATGCAAGCCATTCGTTATGGCTTGATTGCTTTGATCGCGCTGGTTTTTATCAGTTATTTGAGTGACAGTGAATGGCTGGATGTTGCCAATTCGCTGTTATGGTTTGGGTTAATTGCGATGCTGGAATTTGAAGTGCATAAGCCCGCTTTGGTGATGCGTCATGGCCATCTTTTTTGGCTGTTGACGTTAACGACCTTTATCGGTTTGATCGCGATGGCCGTAATTTGGCTTTGGCAAGGCGCTTGGCTGGACGGCTATGATGCGGCATTGTGGATTGTCGCCTTCGGTCTGATTGAAGTGGATATTTTTAACTTCTTAAAGCGCAAGGCTCCGAATCATTAGATAGCTGTGCCGAACGACGATCGCTTACAATATCCCCAGATTCGCTATTTACCTCAATACCAAACAGTTCTAGCAAAATCTCCCTCAAAAACACAGAACGGACACTACGTAAGTAGGCACTAACTGCCCGCGCTCTCACACCAGGAATTTTTATTAATGATCTTTAAAACCAAGTGGAATAAATTATTTTCCGCCTCACGATTTACCATCATTTTGCTGTTTTTACTCATCAACCTGGTCAGTTTTGCACTGCTTAGAGTAGTTTTGTTGCTGAAGCAAATTGTTGATATAGATTCGCCATTTCATCAGATACTGATCGCTTTTGTATTAGGCATTATTCACGACGCAGCCTTTTTTAGTTATTTGCTCATCCCATTTACGCTGTATTTGTTAATACTCCCCAATCGTATATTCCACAGCAAAGCGCATAAATTATTTTCAACCGTTGGCTTTATTATCTTTTTATATGTGCTGTTTTTCGTCGAAGTGTCGGAATGGACATTTTGGGATGAATTTGGCGTCAGGTTTAATTTTATTGCTGTCGATTACTTGATTTACACGAATGAGGTCGTCAACAATATTATTGAATCCTATCCCTTAGGTTGGTTGCTTTCCGGGATTTTGCTGGTGACGGTGTTGTGTTTTTTGTTGGTAAGAAAAACACTAATGCGCACATACCATGCATTTGAACCCTTTAAAACCCGATTGAAAATTAGCGGCTTGCTGTTGCTGTTGCCGGTGCTGAGCTTTTTTGTGGTCGAGTCATCGTGGTATCAGTTTTCAACGAATACTTATTTGAATGAACTGGCGGCTAACGGTCCATACCAATTTTTCTCGGCCTTCAGGAATAATGAATTGGATTATCGCCACTTTTACAAGCTGGGCGATGATCGTGAGTTGACGCAAATCGTCAGGCAGGAAGTGGGTATCGATACCGCAGCCAATCCCAGTGCTGATTTGTATGACATCAAGCGAACCATTAAACCGGCAGGCGAAGAAAAACGTCTGAATGTCATTTTAATTACTGTTGAGAGTTTGAGCGCCGAATATTTAACAACCTTTGGCAGTAGAGACAACATTACGCCATTTATGGATGAATGGTTTAAGCAAGGTGCGTTGTTTACCAATTTCTTTGCGACCGGGACTCGCACTATTCGCGGGCTTGAGGCATTAACTTTGTCTATTCCACCGACACCCGGACAATCTATTGTTAAACGGCCGGATAACGGCAAGTTATTCAGTTTGGGCCGGGTGCTGCAACAAAAAGGCTATGACACGGCGTTTTTGTATGGCGGCCGCGGTTATTTCGACAACATGAATTCGTTTTATTCGGAGAACGGTTATCGCATTGTCGATCAAACCGATTTAACCAGTGATGAGGCTACTTTTGCCAATGCTTGGGGCGTTTCAGATGACGTTATTTTTAACCGGACCTTAAAAGAAGCTGACACCGACCATCAAAACAATAAGCCGTTTTTCTTCCAGATCATGACCACCAGTAATCACCGGCCATACACTTATCCGGAAGGCAAGATCGATATCCCTTCAGGTAAAGGCAGAAATGGTGCCGTTAAATACACGGATTTTGCGATTCAGGAATTTATTAAAGCTGCAAAAACCAAACCCTGGTTTGACGATACGGTATTCGTATTAGTTGCGGATCATTGCGCAGGCAGCGCACGTAAAACCGAACTGCCGGTAGATAAGTACCATATCCCGCTGTTTATTTATGCCCCGAAGCATGTTGCGCCAGTGGCAAACGATACGCTTTCCAGCCAGATTGATGTGGCGCCGACCATTTTAGGCGTGTTGAATTTGTCTTACGAAAGCCAGTTTTATGGCAAGGATATTTTTAAAATGTCCAAAGCCGAGGGCAGGGCGCTGGTGAGTAATTATCAAAAACTGGGTTTATTTAAAGGTACCAAGCTTGCGTATTTGTCGCCGCAACAACGGGTTGATGTGGTCGATGACCCATTTCCATTAGGGTCGCATCGGCAGTTGGATCCTGAGGCGGAACACCAGCTGGTACTGGAAACCATGGCCTATTATCAGTCAGCTGATTACATTTGGACGCATCGTTTGAGTCGTTATCAGCAATAATTTTATTTTTTAGCTTGGTGGTCAGCTTTAATCAGTTTGTTGACCACTAAGCTGCCGATTAAATCGCCTTCAACGTTCACCGCTGTGCGCACGGTGTCTAGCAGGCGATCAATAGGCAGCAAAATGGCAATCGCTTCAGCGGGTAAACCGACCGATTGCAGTACCATTATCATCGTCACCATGCCCGCACTTGGAATGCCGGGCGCGCCCATTGCCGCCACCATGGCAGTGGCAAAAATGATTAGCTGTTGTGTCAAAGTTAAATCTATTCCCGCCAGGTTTGCTACAAATAACGCGGCAGTCGCTTCATAAAGCGCGGTGCCATCCATGTTAACCGTTGCGCCGAGAGGAATCACAAAGCCGGCTATTTCAGGTTTTACGTGTAGGTGTTGTTCTGCGCATCTTAAGGACACCGGCAAGGTGGCGGAACTGGAGCTGGTGGCAAACGCGGTGATTAGGGCTTCTCTGGCGCCTCGCCAAAAAAACAGTGGCGACAATCTGGTCACCAGATACAGAATTAACGGCAATAGCACGACACCATGCAGCAAGGTAATGCCTATAACTAAGCCAATAAATTTGGCCAGCACACTGATCAAGGCTGCGTCTTGAGTAGCGGTCAATTTCGCCAGCAACGCCAGAATTCCTAACGGAGAAATGCGCATCACCCAGCCAACGATGCGCAAGGTGAGCTCCAGCCATTCTTGCAGTAATAGCAGAATGTTACGATAACGATCTCCCCCGGCTACCAGCGCAATACCGATAAACAGTGCAAAAATAACAATCGCAAGGATGTTGCCTTGGGCCAGCGCGGCAAAAGGGTTTACGAACAGTCCATGCAGAAATTGTTGAAAAAACTCACTTGGAGTCATCTGCTTGGCATCGAAATTTTGCATGGCATTATGGAATAATGCCAAGTTTAGATTTTTGCCGGGTTCGAAAATATTGGCGGCAGTCAGGCCAAGAATGATGGCGATAGCCATAGAGGCTATAAAAAAACCTAGCGTCAACACCCAGACCCGATGAATTTGTTGATGAGCGCGTAAATTGGCGACACCTACCGCTATTGAGGTAAACACCAGCGGCACTAAAACCATCTTCAGTAAATCGACAAACAAAGTGCCTATTAAACCGAATAGATATAAGCTATTTTGCCGAAGTTCGGACTCTAATGGCGTTGTTTGCAGCCAGAGTCCAATACCGATGCCAGCGGCAGCGCAGATAAATATCTGGAGGTTAAGCGATAGTTTTTTCATAAAGATAAGATGAGTAACGCTGGAGGTTTTTGATTCTCCGCTAAAAAAACTTATCCTACTAGGCGAACTTGGGGAATTTATAGGGGAGATCAACAGACCTAATTTTTAAGGTCTGCATTGACAAGGATTTTGATGCTGATAAGCCATTATGCATTAAAGCAGGAGGTTACTGATCAAACATTCAATAAGCCGTATAGCTGTAGTCGGTGACGTAATATATTTCGGCTGATGCCCAGCATGCGCGCGGTTTGCACTTGGTTATGTTCGCAAAAATCATAAGCTGTTTTTACGACAGTCTCTTCAATTTTTTCGAACAATTGATCAGTCGGATTTTCAAAAAGATTATTCAGCACATTTTCTAGCGAGGAAAAGCCATTTGCACCATGTCCGTTAGAGGATGTTGTTACGTTTTGGGATAGCTGGCATTGCATTTTTTGCAGGTCTGACGCTTGAATTTCCCCTGTTTGAGAAATTAATAATGCGTGATGAATGGCATTTTCTAATTCCCTGATATTGCCGGGCCAAGGATAGTTTATAAGTTTCTTCTCAGCCCCCGGCGTTAATCTGGGAGCAACCATGCCTAAACGCTTGCCATAGCGGCGCATAAAATGGCGTACTAACGGGATGATGTCTCCCGGACGTTCTCGTAGCGGTGATAAACTAAGTTGCGCGACATTTAGTCGATAGTACAAATCTTCCCTGAAATGCCCCGCTTGCACAGACGTAGCAAGATCGATATTGGTGGCTGCAATCAATCGAACATCAATCGGTATTGACTGTCTTGAGCCAATACGAACGACTTCGCGTTCTTGCAAAACACGTAACAATTTCACTTGCAAAGACAGCGGCAAATCGCCGATTTCATCTAAGAATAAGGTGCCGCCATTGGCAGCTTCAAACCAGCCTTCACGAGAGCTTACTGCACCGGTAAAAGCACCGCGTTCATGGCCGAATAATTCACTTTCAACCAGAGACTCCGAAAAAGCGCCGCAATTAACAGCCACAAAAGGCCCTGCATGGCGTTTGCTTAAGGCATGCACATGACGAGCCATTAATTCTTTGCCGGTGCCGGTTTCGCCAATAATTAATACCGTTGCTTCACTGGGCGCTATGCGCTCGGTGTATTCAAGCAATTGCTTAGAAACAGGATCAACGAAAACTAAGGCTGAAGCGCGTATGGATAACGCAAGGGCGTCAGGTTCGGCAAAGGTGATTAAAGGATCATTATCGAGCGATGGCGTATCTATCACGATAGTGTCATTTCTATAATTAGTCATAAATGGCCTTTTATTAAAGAGGTTAGCCTATGTGAATAGTCAAACTGACAGGGTTTGATTGAGCTAATTATGGGTTAATGGGATTGTTTGTTGGGTCCGTGAGCTGGTGCTGTCAAATTTAGTAGGACGGCAACGTCTTCTATCCAGCGGTCATCTACCAACCAGTAATTGGTTAAGCTCAATTTGATGAACTGACATCAAAAATCACCTAAGGCATTGTTTATTATGTGGGGGAATCTTAAGGAGAATTTAATGTTTAATAAAGTGTTTTAATTAGAATTGTATATCTAATTATTAGTTTTTTGATGGTTTATAGATTGAAAACTCCGCAGGCCGACTTTTAGTCGGCTCCGAGTTATTTGAATTGTCACTTTCTTCGCAAGGATTACCGTTAAATCGCTGTTTGTTCGGTCATTTACGGCGCATACTGAGGTTTGATGCTTCGGTGTCGAATAGCGCTCTAAATTGCTTGTGCGTGATATATAAGAATTTTAGCCGAGCAATATGTAACGTTAGGGCGTTTATATATTAAATAGAATCTAAGGAGCCTGAAGATGAAAAAAATAAACCTAGTCACAATTTCACTATTAGCATTTTTTGTAAATAGTGCTTACGCTGAAATCACATTGGAATCTAAGTCAGAAGTCGAAGGTACTTGGAAACTGCAATATACTAAAAATTCTTTAAATGATAAGGAGTCTATTAATAGAGAAGACACCTGGATATTTAAAGATGGCAAAGCAACTATTTTACATATACCTCGTGATGGCAAATATTATGATCAGCCACCCGTAAATTATGAAATTGAAAATGGTAAGTTAAAAATTGCACTTGTTGGCAATAGTAGATTTGATATTTTTTCTTTGGAAGAAAAAGACGATAAATCTATGACGCTTAAAGGTAAATTTGGCGGTTATTACTACTTTACTAAGAAGTAATATAAATAATACTAATGGGGCGTAGGCGAGGTTGATTAGTTTTTATTAAATATCAACCCGGCCAGTCTGCCCCATTATTTTTCAATATGTACACGATCTGTTGATGGTCAAGAAAAACGGCCATTTCTTTTTTGTAAAAAATACCGTTCTAACCTATGAAAATAGGTGTAGATGCCATAAAGAAAGCCACCTGCTATAGGCAGCGCGAAATACCAATGGGCTTTAGCAAAAGCCAGTAAAGTTAATATTTCTTCCCCGTATAAATATGCAGGCGTTATTGTAATTGCCGCCCACACCCAGGCACTAAGTAGGTTAATAATGGCAAACTTTTTTCCTGAATATTTGGTAATCCCAATCGACATTGGAATGACGGTTCGCAAGCCATACATATAACGTTGAACGAAAATAATCGGCCAGCCATATTTTTTTAACAATAAATGTGCGATCGCAAATTTACGTCGTTGGGTATGTAGTTTCCGTTGAATAAAACCTTTATTAAAACGGCCAATATAAAAATAGATTTGATCGCCGGCAAAACCGCCCAATCCTGCTATAAAAACTGTCATGAAATACTCCATGTCGCCAGTATGCGACATGATGCCTCCCATGATTAAGCCCATTTCACCTTCTAATATGGCCCAAAGAAATAAAATTACGTAACCGTATTCTTTAAGCCAGCCGATAAATAATTCTTCCATAACTCTTTAATTTAGTTGAGATACTGCTTTGTTTGCAGTTGAGTTTACGTTAGTCATAAATGAATGCTGAATAAGTTAAGTGGGTGCATCGAGAGCGCTAGTATAGAAGATGAAAATTAAAATACCTATCATGACCCCTGCAATTGACTAAATATTAGCGAATTCAACTTTGATGTGCATTTTTCAGTATTGACGCAGTTGTTAGTCAAAAATGCTCGATGAAATCCAGCAGGCTATCGGCGTTGCCTAATCGCCCAAGCCACATCCAATGCCTGACGATTTTCTTTGACATCATGCACTCTAAACATTTGCACCCCGGCCATCACGCCTAGCGCGGTAGTAACCGCCGTTGCGGTGACCAGTTCTGAAGGTTCTGAGACGTCGCAGAGACTGCCCATAAAACGCTTGCGACTGGTGCCTAGTAGTACCGCATGTTCCAACGCCACAAACGCATCCAGGTGCGCCAGCAAATCCAGGTTGTCTTGTTTACGCTTGCCAAAACCGATGCCTGGGTCAATAGCAATATGTTGTCTAGGAATACCCGCGTCAAGAGCTGCATTAATACGTTGTTTTAAAGCATTCAGTACTTCGGCGACCACGTCCTCATAATGAGGATTATCTTGCATAGTTTTAGGAGTGCCTGTGCTGTGCATCAGGATGATTGGAGTTTTCGTTTGCGCGGCCAGCGTCAATATTGTCGGGTCATCGAGCCCAGCTGACACGTCGTTGATAAGCGTGGCGCCCGCGTCTAATGCGGCTTTGGCGACGATGCTGCAGGTGGTATCGATACTGATAGGAATGTCATTTCGTTGCCTAATGGCGGTAATTACCGGTACTACCCGGCGGATTTGTTCGGCACTGTCGACTGGATCGGAGCCGGGGCGGGTGGATTCACCGCCGATATCGATAATGCCCGCGCCGTCGGCCAGCATGCGTTCTGCTTGCGCTAACGCGGCATCAATTGCGGTGAATTTGCCGCCATCAGAGAAACTATCTGGGGTGATATTTAATATTCCCATAATCAGCGGTTTGTTGATGGTACTGAACATTGTGGCTTAGCTCCTTAACTGTCAGTCGTATAGAATACCAGTTTTGTTTTCAGGCTGATTGATGCGTATTCACTCCCTCCCCACTCAACTGGTTAATCAGATTGCCGCCGGCGAAGTGGTCGAAAGACCGGCTTCGGTGGTTAAAGAACTAGTCGAAAACTGTTTTGATGCCGGTGCCAGCCAAATTGTTATCGACATAGAGCAGGGCGGCGTCCGCTTGATAAAAATCCGCGATGACGGTTGCGGCATCGTTAAAGACGATTTGCCTTTGGCGTTGTCCCGTCATGCGACCAGCAAAATAGCAACGTTGAAAGATCTGGAACAAGTCGCCAGTATGGGCTTTCGCGGCGAAGCGCTGGCCAGCACCAGTTCGGTAGCTCGATTGACATTGATTTCTCGAGTGGCTGATGCTGAATGCGCCTGGCGGGTTAATGCCGACGGCAGCGAACAGAATTTTGATCCCCAGCCAGATCCCCATCCCCAAGGCACCACGGTTGAAGTGCGCGACCTGTTTTACAACACGCCCGCCAGACGCAAGTTTTTGAAGGCCGAAAAAACCGAATTTACCCACATCGAAACCCTGATTAAACGCATGGCGCTCAGCCGATTCGACATCGGTTTTACTTTAACGCACAACCAAAAAGAAGTGCTCAAACTCAAGCCTGCGCTCACGTCCGATGAGCAGGCGCAACGGGTTGCCGGTATTTGTGGCTCCGCGTTTATTGAAAGCTCGGTTAGTATCGATTTTGCCGCGTCGGGCTTGCAACTTAGCGGCTGGGTGGGTTTGCCGACGTTCTCCCGCAGCCAGCAGGATATGCAGTTTTTTTACGTCAATGGCCGCCTGATACGCGACAAACTGGTGGCTCATGCAGTCAAACAGGCCTTTCAAGATGTGCTGTTCCATGGTCGGCATCCTGTGTTTGTGTTGTACCTGACGCTTGATCCGACCCTGGTGGATGTCAACGCGCACCCTGCCAAGTTGGAAGTCAGATTCAGGGAAGGGCGGCTGGTGCATGATTTTCTATTTTCTGCGTTGCACCGGTCTTTGGCGGAGGTCAGGCCGGGTCAAGTGCAATACCTGGATATTCAACAACCGGCGACAGTGTCAGAGTTTTCGGCATCCGAGCAGTGTCCGGCGCCCTTGTATGAACCAAGTTATCAAGCCAGGCCAGTGCAGCAAACCATCCTGCCTTTGAGGGTGGAAGAGGATATTCAAGCGTATGCGGCGTTGTATCCAAAAACAGCGCCAGTCCGCTATGCCATGCCGGCTAGCCAATCAAATGAAGAGCGGCCGTTAGGCAATGCGATCGCCCATTTGCACAACATTTTTATTCTGGCAGAAACCAAAACCGGCATTATCCTGGTTGATGCCCATGCCGCGCATGAACGGGTGACTTACGAGCGTTTAAAACAGCAGCATCAACAAGGTGCAGTGCCCAGTCAGCCGTTGTTGTTACCGATTAAATTGCGGGTGAGTATCCAGGAAGCCGACTTGGCTGAGCAGGAACATGCTTTTTTTAGCGAGCTGGGGTTTGAGCTTAATCGGTCCGGTCCGGAAACCTTAGTGTTGCGGTCTATTCCAATATTGCTGGCCGACCATGACATGGAAACGCTGATTCGCGATGTGCTGGCGGACATTCTTGAACACGGCAGCAGTCAGCGTATTCAAGACCAAGCCAATGAAATTCTGGCAACCGTTGCATGTCATGGCGCAGTGCGCGCCAATCGCCGATTGACCATCGACGAAATGAACGCCTTGCTGAGAGATATGGAACAAACCGACAGAGCAGGGCAGTGCAATCACGGCAGACCGACATGGGTGGCCTTGTCTACTCAGGAACTGGATAAGTTTTTTCTGCGAGGCCAGTAGATTTTATTTAGGTAGGTGCGAATTTATTCGCACATTCAATAATCCCTGCGAATGAATTCGCACCTACAAACGACTCATTGTGCAAAACTTAAATAATCCACCAGCCATCTTTTTAATGGGCCCCACCGCGTCCGGCAAAAGCGCATTAGCGGTACAACTCGCGCAACAGCTAAATGGCGAAATCATCAGCGTCGATTCAGCCTTGGTATTTAAAGGCATGGACATCGGTACCGCCAAACCGACGATAGCTGAACAGGGCGGGATTGCTCATCATTTAATAGACATCCTGGATCCGGCCGAATCGTTTTCTACCGGCCAGTTTCGAAAGCTGGCGCTAGAGCTGATGGCCGATATTAGCGAACGCGGCAAGCTGCCGATTTTAGTCGGCGGCACCATGCTTTACTTCAATGCCTTAAATAGCGGCCTTGCGGTATTGCCGGAAGCCGACGCAAGCATCCGCGCCAAGCTGGATGAAGAACTGGCGCAATTGGGTAAACAAGCGTTGCATCAAAGACTGGCACAAGTCGACCCGCAAGCCGCCGCCAGAATTCATCCCAACGACCCGCAACGAGTTCAGCGCGCTTTGGAAGTTTATGAAATCAGCGGCCAACCGTTGACGTCGTTTTTTACCGAGGCGCAAAGCCAACCCATTCCATACAACATAACCAAACTCATCATCGCCCCGGAAGACAGAAAAATCCTGCACGCAGTGATTGCCAAGCGGTTCCAACAGATGCTGCAACAAGGCTTAATCGAAGAAGTCGAAAAATTATTTGCACGCGGCGATTTAACAGAGCAACTGCCCGCCATTAGAGCTGTCGGTTATCGGCAAGTGTGGTCTTATCTGCAAGGTGAATACGATCTTGAAACCATGGCCGAAAAAGCTATCGCAGCCACCCGGCAATTGGCCAAACGCCAGTTCACCTGGCTACGTAAGGAAACCGATGCGCAGCATTTTCAAACCGGGCAAGCTGATTTATTGAAGGCCGTGTTGACGACTGTCAATGATCGAATAGACGGGGCTAGTGGCTAAAGAATTTTTATGAAGTGCCAACTCAGGAAACTTAGGCAGGGAATGCGTCAGATTGGTTGTCTATTTCTCAACGTGATGTTCCTAGATCCTTTGGTAATGGAAATATCAAGCTTTCCAATGGCTTAAAAACTCCCTATAATGCGCGGTTCCATGAAGCAGTTGGCTTCATCCTTGCTTTACCATCTCAGGAATAACCCTAGGTGGGAGGCTTAACCCGAAAGGAAAAATCATGCGACATTATGAAATTGTCTTTTTAGTTCATCCGGACCAAAGTTCTCAGGTTCCAGCGATGATTGAGCGTTATAAAGCGACTATCGAATCAGCCTCCGGTACTATTCACCGTTTGGAAGATTGGGGTCGTCGCCATTTGGCTTATCCAATCAACAAAATTCACAAAGCGCATTATGTGCTGATGAATATTGAAATTGATCAAGCAACTTTAGAAGAATTGGAAAGTGGCTTCCGTTTCAATGATGCTATCTTGCGTAGCCTGACATTGGTGCAAAAACACCCTGTCACTGAAACATCTGTGATTGCTACAGCGACAGCTGAAGAGAACAAATTGGCTGAATCCAGAGCCAAAGATGCAGCTGCAAGAGAAGCATTAGCAGCAACCACTGCAGCAGCTGAAGACAGCGACGAAGAAGTTGATATTGACAGCGTAGACGAAGATTTCGACGCTGACGAAAGCATCACTGAATAACCTCAATCCCTGAAATACGAGAAATCTTATGGCACGTAATATTAGACGCAAAAAATTCTGCCGCTTCAGTTCAGAAGAAGGCACTCAGATCGATTATAAAGATCTGGATTTACTGAAAGATTACATTACAGAGACTGGAAAAATTGTTCCTAGTCGTATTACTGGAACAGCTGCTAAGTATCAAAGACAACTGACTACCGCAATCAAACGCGCACGTTACCTTGCTTTGTTGCCTTACTGCGACGCTCACGAGTAACAAAATACTGGAACCGGCATGAGGTCTTTGGCGGAATATATAATGCGCGGACGGATGCAAGCTATTTTGATTGCATCAACCCTTGCGTTGCTATCGCTGATTTTACCGCCGGTAAGTGTTGTAAGTTCGGCCGCAGTCGCTCTAGTCACTTTACGGCGGGGCGCTATTGAAGGTTTATATGTTGCGCTTTACTCAAGTATTGCAGCTGGTCTCTTAGGCTTTTTTGTCCTTGGCAATTACCAGTTTGCATTGATATATGTCGCGGTGCTATGGCTTCCTATTTGGCTAATAGCCATCGTTTTAAGAGAAGGACGAAATTTAGCTCTGGCTGTTGAAGTAGCAGTCTTGTTAGGTATCGTTGCGGTATTAGGAGTTTACTTATACCTGTCTGATCCTGCGGTTATGTGGAAAACTGTGCTGTTACGCATGGTTCCTGCAAATGCTCCAGTTGAAGATGTTCAGCGGACGATAGATGTACTCGCGCATTATATGACAGGCGTAGTGGCTGCAGGATCTGTGTTTGGGTTATTGTTTGGCCTGTTTTTAGGGCGGTGGTGGCAAGCAGTGCTGTTCAATCCGGGTGGTTTCAAGCAGGAATATTTAACTTTGAGCACCCATCCGCGATTGGTATTTGGTGCAATTGCCGTGGTAGTTGCGGCATTGACCACTTCAGGTGTTATTTCAGAGTTGGCTTGGAATATTAGTATCCCGTTATTTGTGTTGTACACATGCATAGGTACTTCGGTTCTTCATGCGCTGTTTGCATCAATAAAATGGAGCCGTTTTGCTGTGCCCATGCTCTACATAACATTATTCCTGATACCACATGCCATACTGCCGGTTGCCTTACTTGGCTTGAGTGACCCGTGGACGAACTTACGAAAAAAAATTTCGAATCAACATACGCTTAAGGGCGAATAAACAGTCGGTTAAAATCCGCAACGAGGTAATTAAAGATGGATGTCATTCTTCTTGAAAAGGTAGCAAACTTAGGTAACTTAGGTGACAAGGTCACTATTAAATCAGGTTACGGTAGAAACTATCTTGTTCCACAAGGTAAAGCAGTTCCTGCAACTGCGGCAAAAGTTGCTGAATTTGAAGCGCGTCGCGCAGAACTTGAAAAAGCAGCTGTTGAAAAATTGAACGCTGCTCAGGCGCGTGCAAACGCATTGAGCAAGTTAGCCGTTGTCATCACTCACAAAGCCGGTGATGAAGGTAGATTGTTTGGTTCAATTGGTACACACAACATTGCAGAAGCTATTAGCAAAGCTGGCGTTGCTATTGAAAAGCATGAAATTCGTTTGCCGCATGGCGCGATTCGTCATCTTGGCGATTTCGAGATTGATGTTGCTTTCCATACTGATGTTGTTACAAAAATCACAGTTAAAATCGCTCCAGAAGCATAGATTTTAATAAGATCAAGGCGAAGAGGATTAGGGCAAACTGCAAGTTTACCCAGCCTTTAGCCTTGAATCTTGCTGACTATGCGCGTTGTTTATTCCCTTCTTTTTTATCTTCTTACTCCCTTTATACTGCTTCGTTTAGTTTGGCGCGGTATCAAAGCACCTGAATACCTCAATCGTTGGCGCGAGCGCTTCGCAAGCTACGATAAGCAATACCCACAACACGATATTTGGTTTCATGCCGTTTCCGTAGGTGAAACAGAAGCTTTATTTCCGCTGGTAAAACGCTTACAGCAAGAACATCCTGAACTTAAACTGCTGATCACCACAACTACGCCGACCGGTTCTGCCAGGGTTAAAACGGTGATGCAGGAAACTGTAACGCATGTTTATTTGCCTTATGATCTTCCCGGCGCAGTCAGTCGTTTTGTGCGCTGTTTCAAACCCAGATTAGCCGTCATTGTAGAAACTGAGATTTGGCCCAACTTATTTGCCTGTTGCGGTGCCAACCAAATTCCATTGACCATTATCAACGCCCGTTTGTCAGAAAAGTCTGCGCACGGCTATCAAAAAATCCCAGCACTTGTGCGTCCCGCCTTAGAGCAAGTCAAACACATTGCTGCACAAACAGAGCAAGATGCTGAACGCTTTATCGCCATTGGTGCGCAAAAGCAAACCGTCGAAATACTCGGCAACATAAAATTCGACCTGGAAATTGCTCAGGGAACGATCGAACAAGGCCAACAGTTAAAAGCCGCACAATTTGCCGGGCGTTTTGTCTTGTTGATTGCCAGTACCCATAAAGACGAAGAAGCGCCGTTTGTAGACATTTACCGGCAGTTAAAACAAACAATTCCTGAGTTGTTGTTAGTCGTCGTGCCAAGACATCCGGAGCGTTTTGAGCCAGTAAAAAAACTCTTCGAACAGCAACAACTTACCGTTGTGACGAGAACATCCCAGCAGCAATGTCAGCCGGAAACTGATGTTTACCTGGTCGATACCATGGGCGAATTAAAAATGCTCTATGCCGCTGCTGATGTAGCTTTTGTTGGTGGCAGTCTGGTGCCTAGAGGCGGACATAATATCCTGGAAGCCTCTGCAGTTGGCGTCCCAGTGTTATTTGGTCCGTATATGAATAATTTTAAGGAAATTGCGGGAGCAGCTTTAACTGCAGGTGCAGCTCTGCAATGCCAGAACGAACAAGACATCGTTCAAGCCGTTTTAACGATTTATCAACAACCTGATTTCAAACAAGCGTTGGTTGAAAAGGGTAAAGCATTTGTATTGCGCAATCGGGGTGCAACTGAAGCGGTCTACGTTCGACTCATGACAACTCTCTACCCATCACTTAAAGTAAGTCGATAAGTTTCGGACTTATTCATTTTCTTCATCTTCAAGCTTTTCGTCGACACCGTTACGCGCGGTGATGATTGCCTCATGTAATCGCACTAAAGCGGCTTCAAGGCTCGCTATATCTTCTGGCGAATAATCATTAAATAAGCGATTAATAAACTGTAAATGCTCAGAGAACGTACTTTCAAATAGAGTTGTGCCCACCTCTGTCAATCTTACGATCTGGCTGCGTCCATCCGTTTCCGAAGCCACTCGTTGCACAAGACCTTTTTCCTCCAAGCGGCTTATTACACCGGTTAATGTTCCTTTAGTAATTAACGTTTTTTCACCCAGTTTTTTGTAAGGCATGCCAGGCGTATTGCCTAAGGTGATGATAATGTCGAATTGCGGCAAAGTCAGGTCAAGCTTTTGAACATGGGTCGCTGCGTATGACAAAAAAGCTTGTTGCGTCCGCAATAGCTGGCGTAGCGCTGTTGGAAATGTTGCTGGAGAAGTCATGTTGCTAGGATTAATTGTTTTAATTAGTACTGAATAGTAGCCTTCACTAAGCTTAATCTCAACCAAAACATCATTATTAAGAGCCTTAAAAACTCCAGAATAGGAGTAGTAACTTACGCTATTACGCTTCCAAAGGTTAATTCGGCTTGCTAACAAGGTCTGTATAAAAACATAACTTATTGATAATAAACAAATATTAGTTAGGGAAAGCGATTAAAAAAATACGTTGAGAAAAATAGTTCTAATTAAAACAAAATATAGTTTTAATTAGAACTAAATGCGATATACTGTAGCCATACAAACGGTCAACTTGAATTGGTTCTTAGTAAAGGTTCAGGCTAATCGTTCCGTATAAAACTACTGTTTATCAACTTATGAGGTTTATCCCATGAACACATTTAAAAAAATCTTAGTTTCTTCTGTATTGGCTGTTTCAATGGCTGCGATCACCGCCACTGCTTCTGCAGCGGCGGCTACCTCGTATGAGACGGTTCAAGCCGCTATCGACAATACCCAGGCTAAAGTCGCTGAAATTATTGCTGCCGCCAATAATGGCACCGACAACGAAGTATTGGCCGAGATGGTAAGCGATGCCCGCCAATTGCAAAAAGATATTGCTAACAACGTGCTGGATCTAAAGCGTAACCAAGCCAGCAACGTATTGAAGCAAGCGCGTACTGCATTCAAGAACAACGAAGTTGACGTGGCTAAAGCGGCGTTAACTGATGCGGCAAATCGCTATCAAGAAATTGAACAACTTTACGCAGCGAATCACTAATAGCTACAGGTGGATGACTTTTAGCCAGCCACTGTAATCGATTCTGTAACCAGGAGAAAAACCATGTCGTATCTTCCCTCAAGTCCGGTGCTGAATTCGTTAGCAGGCATATTGACGAAATATCCTCGCCGGGGCGTTTTACTGTTTAAATTGCTGGAAGATGTTGACAGAAGTTTTTCTCCGCTTGGCAAACATGCGCGAGAATTGATTATTAGTTACGCGTCAACGCTGAATAACTGCAACTTCTATGTGAATGCGCAGAAAGAAAAGTCTGCGACATTAGCGGTTGATGAAGTGATTTTAGAAGAGCTGCATACCAATATTGATAGCGCCCATGTTGATGAGAAATTGAAGCCTGTACTGCACTTTGTCAAAAAATTAACGTTGGCGCCTGGAGACATTACATCTGCAGATGCTCAACACATATTCGACGCAGGTTGGGATGAACAGGCTTTTCTTGAGTCGGTATGTTTATGCGCACTCGCCAATTGTATGGATCGTTTTGCTATGGGCATAGGCGCTGATGCGGTTGGCACAAGTCATTTTTTGTTTGATAAGGCCTGATTTTAGGCGCGTGTCTGAGATTTGGTAAAAGAAGCTATAAACTAAGCCCTTATTCGGAGTTTTCGAATAAGGTTTTTTTTCTGCGAGTAATATATAGCCGATAAGGATATGCAATCGATCTTAAAGGCCTTTGCTTCGATTTTCCATCCGTCTCAAAAACTCAGTTAGTATCAAACGATAAAGTTCATCACCTAAGTAACTGTCCTCGACGCCGCTGTCGATGTTCGGGTTGTCGTTGACTTCTATGACGTAGCCTTTGCCGTTTTTCTCTTTGACATCAACGCCGTATAGCCCGTCGCCGATGAACTGCGTGGCTTTTAACGCGGCTTCCAGTACTGCTTTGGGAGCTTCGAAGGTGGGCAAGGTGTCAAATTTGCCGCTGTCGGTGCGCTTGCTGCCATGTCGGTAAATTTGCCAGTGGTTTTTTACCATGTAGTAGCGGCAGGCGTATAAGGCCTTGTTGTTAAATACCCCAATGCGCCAGTCGAAATCGGTATAGAGAAATTCCTGCGCCAGTAACAATGCTGATTGTTCGAATAACTCTGCGACTTTAATATCCAATTCCTGTCGCGTGTGTACTTTAACGATACCGCGCGAAAACGAACCATCGGGAATTTTGATGACGATGGGAAAGCCAGCTTCAGCCTCTAATAGGTTTAAATGTGCGATATTGCCTTTATGCAGTATCCAGGTGCGCGGCGAGGGGACTTTGTGGGTGCGGAATAGATCGGCAAGATACACCTTATTGGTACAGCGCAACATCGATGTAGGGTCGTCAATAACCACCAGTCCTTCGGCTTCCGCTTTTTTCGCGAAGCGATAAGTGTAATGATCAATCGATGTGGTTTCTCTGATAAATAAGCCGTCAAATTCGGGTAGCCGGCTGTAATGCTGTTGGCTGATCAATTCAACATCGATACCTAGTTCACGGCCGATTTTGATGAATTTTTTCAGTGCACCGCGATTACTGGGCGGCAATTGCTCTTCTGGGTTGACCAAAATAGCGAGGTCATAACGGGCGCTTTTACGTATTTTGCCTTTTCGCCAGATTTTTTTGCTGAATTTATCCAATGCATCGGCAAACAGTGTTTGCTGAGCCTCATCCAGCTCGCGCGGCGATATGGCGTTTAGGTCGGTGATTTCCCATTGCTGACCAAAGTGCAGGGTGATCTCCAAAATCGGGCAGGTAAAACGCTCAAACAGTAAGCGGGCAAGCTCTTGGAAAGCCAGTTCCGGCGTAGTGCCGAAATAGCTTCTAAATACATATTCCGCATCCTTGGACTGGTGCTTGAATGCTTTTGCCAACGGCCCAGTGAGATCTTCCAACTGCAAACGATACAAGGCATTTTTGCCCAAGTCGTTAAGCGTCTTAACCGAAGGAATGACGTGATGGCCTCTGGCTTCGGCAAGCAGAGAACAGTAATAGCCGTCGGACAGATAGCTGTAGCTGCTGCACAAATTAAGCACGCGTACCCGTTGTTCGGAATCGCCTTGTTCGGTCGCCAGATAGCTTTCGAAAGTGATTACCTGGTTGCTGGGATAGTAAGGGCCCCAGTCGGAAAGATTGTCAACCACCAGAAGGGTGCGTGCCATAACAAATAAAATCCTGTAGTAAGATAATAAATAAAGCGCCGGTTAGTGAAGCTGTTCGTAGTCAGTCGGTTGAATCATGAACGGCTTAATATAAACTGGGGATGAACGTTTAAGCCTTTGCTTAACAGCGTTGGGTCCGTGCTAATAATTATTAGTATGCTAACAAAACATTCAGGCAATCAATATGAATTCCAATTCCCCGGTAGCTGTTTTTGATACTCACGTTTTTCCCGCAAGTTATGTGCTGGGCCGGAAACAATGGCAACAGCAGGTTGCCAGGCTGGCCGGCGCCACAAGTATTGCGTCTTATCCTTGTTCCGGTGTGACGCCCGAAGGCGAGGCCTTGTCGACCGACACAGTGTGGATAGGTGATAAAGATGCGCCAAAGGTGCTGGTGTTAATCAGCGGCACTCACGGTATTGAAGGTTTTGCCGGGAGCGCAGTAGAAATCGATTTTCTAAATCTGCTCAGGGCAGGGCAGTTTATTATTCCAAGCAATACGGCAGTGCTGGTAATACATGCCTTAACGCCATGGGGTTATGCCTGGCACCGGCGTTGCGATGCGGATGGCGTTGATTTAAACCGCAATGTGGTCGATTTTTCTCAGCCGTTGCCGGAAAACCGGGGCTATGATTTGTTGCGGCCAGTGTTTTTTTTGCCGGACGTTCAACAAAGAAAACAAGCTTATGCTGAGTTCGCTCATCAGCATGGTCGGGAAGCCTTGGAAACAGCCATCAGCGGCGGTCAATATAATGATCCTGCCGGTCCTTTTTATGGCGGCAAGGCGCCTACTCACGGCAGGTTGGTTACAGAACAGCTAATCCGCGAACATAGTTTGCAACAACGGGATTTAGCGGTCATTGATTTGCATACCGGACTGGGGTCGTACGGTTATGGCGAGATTATTTGCGACCATCAACCGGACAGTACCGGAACGAGAATGGCGCATGCCTGGTACGGGGATTCGGTGACCTTACCTTTACTGGGGACTTCCAGTTCAGTTCCCAAGACCGGCCTGCTGGATTATGCCTGGCACGCGATTATGAATGAGCGCAGTTGTTACATTACCCTGGAATTCGGCACCTTCAGCACCGAGCAATTATTTGAAGTTTTATTACGCGACCATCAGCTCTGGGCGCAAGCAACTGACCTGCATGTCAGGTTCACCCAAGCAAAAGCCATGCGGCATCATTTTTGCCCGCATGAGCAGGCCTGGCAGGAAATGGTGCTGTTTCGTGCCAGACAGGTTATCAGTCAAGCATTACGGGGCGTATCATCTTGAATATATCGACTCGCGATGCCCAGTTATCCGATCTTGATGCGTTGGTAGGGCTGGAAAACGCCTGTTTTGATACCGACCGGTTAAGCCGACGTAGTTTTAAGCATTGGCTTACGACCGAGCACCGGGCGTTATTGGTTGCCGAAGTTGCCGGTGCTATTGCGGGTTATATTCTTATCATTTATCACCCTGGTACGCGCTTGGCACGTATTTATTCTCTCGCTGTTAGCCAACAATCACGTGGTTTGGGTGTGGCCAAAGGGCTCATGACAGCGGGTGAACAAGCCGCACGCGAAGATGGCCGTTTATATTTGCGACTTGAAGTAAGCGTTGATAACACCCCCGCAATTAAACTATATGAAACCCTGGGGTTTCAAAAATTTGGTATCTACCGTGATTATTACGAAGATCACCGGGATGCTTTGCGTTACCAAAAACGCATTCGGCGTTACCCGGATACCCTGCAACATCGCTCGGTGTATTGGCTGAGGCAAACAACGCCTTTTACCTGCGGCCCGGCATCATTAATGATGGCTATGCACGGACTCAACCGAGCCTATCAACCCTCGCAGGAAGAAGAAATTAATCTGTGGCGCGAGGCCACCACGATTTTTATGACATCCGGGCATGGTGGTTGCCATCCGATAGGGTTGGCATTGGCTGCCAAGCGTCGGCAATTTTTTGTCGAGGTGTGGATTAATCACACAGGCACATTGTTTATTGACGGCGTTCGTAATGAAGAAAAAAAACACATCGTCGAGCTAGTTGATGACAGCTTCAAGCGTCAGGCAAACGAGCAGGGTATTGCTGTTCATTACGCGAACATTTCACAGGATGATTTAATTGCTGCGTTTAAAACAGGAGCTATTCCATTAGTGTTAATTAGCACCTTCAGAATGGATCGCAAAAAAGCCCCACATTGGGTGGTGATGAGCGGTTTCGATGACGACTGTTTGTATATGCACGACCCCGATCCCGAAGAAGGACGCCAAAGCGAACTTGACTGCCAATTTATTCCTATTGCACGAGAAGACTTCGACCGAATGTCCTGCTTTGGCAAAAACCGACTGCGAACTGCAGTGATTCTTCGGTTTGGAATTTAGCTATAAAATTTAGCGTAGCAACATACCCATGCTGCTTGGCGAGTTGCAATTTGTGTTTGTCCCGAATAAGTCAGAGGTTCTCAAAAAATAAAATAAATATGACAACAGATGCATGTCTATAAGGTTTTGCCGGTTGAGATAATTTCATTCGCTGAGATTCATGGAATGCACCGAACCGGAGTCGGAAGGTGCGTGAATCTTAGTCGCCGGTAGCTATATCGTTCCGGCGTTTTATCGAGCGTGCTGTTTGCGATGGAAAAATGCAATCGGTCGATGCCGATAGCGTAACGTCATTGCTGCGATGTTTAGCCACCTTGTCGTGGATAAACGATATTGGAGCAGGACAGCCGGGGCTTGCGTAGCAATCTAACCGTCGCTAAGTTTTGATGATTTCACGCAGGAGCAAGGAAATTACCCTTCAAAACTTAGCGACTCGCTTGTAAGAACCATTTGCTCGAAATGTTGATACTTGTGTTATCAAAATGCAGATACTAAAGAAGTACGAAAAGTACTGGTCATGAGAATTTAGTCGTGTATAATACGCGGACATTCGCTGGTGTAGCTCAGTTGGTAGAGCAGCTGATTTGTAATCAGCCGGTCGGTGGTTCGAATCCTCTCACCAGCTCCATGTAAAACAAGGCCTTAGATAAAATCTAGGGCTTTTTTTTTGCTTGCTATTTTTTAATAAGCAGTCTGAACAAAACCCCCGCGACATTTGCCAGTATTTCAGGCACAAAAAAAGCCGGTATTAGGCAGCTATACCCTATACCCTTGTATCTTGCCGTATAAGATTTTCTTATATATCCACAAACAAAAAAGCCGCATGGTTAGCGGCTCCGTCGTTTATTCTATGTACGGTACGATGGAGCTGGACAAAATCCATGACATCCGTCGCCTCAGCGTCCATGCATAGCTCTTTGCTGCCAACGCTCAGGTCAACTGGATTTTTTGTGAGGTTAAAGTCGGTGTTTTTATCCAACACCTACTCTGGCTTGTTAGTTTTTCTAAACCAGATGTAGCAACCGATCAGCATTGTGGTTAACAGTAAAATAGGGAACAAGAACAGAGGATCATTGACTTTAACAGTAGAGTTTTCATCCTTGAATTTAAACTTGGTCAAAATGCCTAAATTGGGATCGGTAATATCGATAGTAATTGAGTTGGCGGCAAAATTACTTAGCTGAACTTCGCTGCCGTCAAAAGGCTTGTTGTTTTTATCATAAAAGCTGACAAAGCTAGATACTAAGGCGGTTTGACTCAATTGGGATGACGCTAACTGTTTAGCTATTTCTTCTTCAAGTGCGCGAGTGGTCTTACCGTCAGTTTTTATAGTAATCGGCTGTTGATCATTTACGGTAATGAGAATCTCGCCTTCAGACGCGGTTGATGATTTCTTTGTGGTAAATCCTTCTATGTATTCAACATCAGCCGCCAACACCAAATCCAGGGCAATTTGCACGCCGGAAGCGCTGAAGTTTTTATCGGCTAAATCATATTTTAGCGATTGGTTGGTATAGTCTCTAACGGTGACGGAGGTTAAAGAGTACCCGTCTTTATTGGCAATGCTTAATAGCGTTTGGTTTTCAGGATTATTGATAGTGATGCCACGCCAAATCGGTTCGAGGTGCATCAAACCGTCTTTTAAAGCGTTGAATAGTTTTTTGGTAATCAATGTGCCATCACTTGAAGCATCAATTTTGGCGGCATTAAAAAAGCCAAGGCCGGTAGCGCGATATAGATCACCACTATCTACTCGCCATTCAGTCGTGTAAGAAAACAAAGAATCACTGGCTTTCTTGGGGAGGCTGGTATGAATGCGTAATTGGTCCTGACCAGCAACCGATGTAACGGCCAGTGCGGGTTGACATAACATGCCGGATAAAAGCAGAGGAGCTGTTACTGATAGGTGCAATGGGTTAGATAGTTTCATGTCTGTGGGTTTTAAATATATAAAAAATTTCAACTTATCATGATGTCGCGGAACGGCAATAGTGGTGTCCGCGTAATTCCCAGGTAATTAATACCCTAACCGCTAACGCAGAATCACGCAGTTGTATTGGCAATCGCTTTATGAATGCGCCTGAAGCCTAAGGCGATGATGACAAGTATAAAGGGGATGGCAACGCCTTCTGCGATGGCAGGATTCACCGGCAAGCCTTCTTCATGTAAGGCATGGGCGATAGCGCCGACCAGGCTGGCAGCGTAATAAGTAATCGCAACTATGGAGATACTTTCAACGGTTTGCTGCATTCTAAATTGCATTTTGGCGCGCAACGCCATTGACGTCAGCAAACCTTGATTTTGGCGCTCGATAATAATATCGACGCGGGTGCGTAACAGTTGGCTGGCATTACCGACGCGCTCCGACAGCAACGTAAAGCGTGTCGACGTCGCCCGGCAGGTGTTCATGGCCGGCTCCAGACGACGTTTGATAAACTCCCCCAAGGTTTGAATGCCTTGAATTCTTACTTCCCGCAAATCGGCGACACGCTGTTCGACTAAGTGGTAATAAGCATCCGCAGCAGCAAAGCGGAAATGATTGCTGGAGATGTGGTTTTCTATTTCGGCGGCTAAGGTGGTCAATTCGTCGAGGAGCTGACCATCGTTACTGTCGGGCAGGGTCATCGCGCTGGTGATGGTGTATAGCTGACGGTCCGCTTTTTTTAATTCCGGATTCAATTTGCGCGCGATCGGGAAGGCCAGTAAAGCCATGATTCGATACACTTCAATTTCAAACAATCGGTGTAATAAACGCCCGGATTGTTCCGGTCTTAAATCGCGATTGACGATTAAAAATCGACTGAAGCCGTCGTTATGAATGCGAAAATCGGTAAACACCCTGGCCGCGCCGCCGGTGACTTGTGAGCCGACGACCGGGTTATTCCTAAAATAACTTTTGGCGATGTTTGATATTTTAGGATCGGATTCGGCATCATCGCTAATGTCTGCATCCGGGCTGGCGGCAATAATGACTGCGTGCGTCGCGACCATGATTTGGCCGGGCATCATTGCCAGCCAATCCACCGGCACACACTTCAGTGCCGGTTTAGTAAACGGGCCTTCGGGATTGCCTTGGGCGTAAAACGTGTAAGTGCTGAATTCGCCATGTTGTTCCCAGCGAACTTGAAAACCATCAAACTGTGCGCTGTAGTGATCAGCATCTTTGCCCGGCGCTTGCGTACCAAAACGCTGACAAAGTTGCGCGAGGTGTTCGCGTTCCTGCAGTTTTTCTTCGCTGGTCAACATCAGTGCCAGATGACTGGCGCGTATCGGCAGCTCCAGCATCAAAGATGCTCGGGCATGCACCTCGTTATGCAGCAAAAAGCGTTGCGGATGATTTTCTGGGATGGGGAACAAGTTAGTCACGGGCTTATAATGTGCTCGAGCAGATAACGGTTTTTAGGCGGGTAGACCGATCACTGATTGGCGGTCATAATGTGGTCACTTAAAGCAACCCGTTAACAGCCACATCCTTGTGGCGTGTTGGTATTATTGGCTAGATGCGTCGTCGCTAGGTACAAAGGTGCTTTTGTTCAGTCCAGAATACACTGGGCACCAGCCTGAATAACCGGTAGCAACCAGAATCAAACCAATCAAGAGTAAAGCAATTTTGGCTGTAAAAACTGAAATCGCCAGTAAGGCAATACCTGCATACAAGCGGTATTTTTTTTCCTTTTCGCCGACGTTATGTTCAAACTTAACCATGCGTTTATAATCAAAACTCATCTTATATTCCTTCTGTGTTGTTTGTAATTTTTATCAATAGCCCAAGCTATTGTAACGCAAAGCAATATACAGAGCTCCCCAAAATCTGCAAGTGATAATACCCCATGGACGTAACCTCAATAATTGATTCTTTAAACGATGCCCAGCGCGCGGCAGTTACTGCTCCGTCTCAGCCGATGCTGGTGTTGGCCGGTGCCGGTAGCGGTAAAACCCGTGTTTTGGTGCATCGGATTGCCTGGCAGATTCAGGTTGAAGGCGTACCTGCGCACAGCATTTTGGCGGTGACATTTACCAATAAAGCCGCCAAAGAAATGCGCGGCCGGATTGAAGAATTACTCAATATTTCTGCACAGCCGTTGTGGATCGGCACCTTCCACGGCATTGCGCATCGCTTGTTACGGCGTCATGCCAAACAAGCCAAATTGCCGGAAACCTTTCAGGTGATGGATTCCAGCGATCAGCTGCGCGTGATCAAACGTTTGCTGGCTTCGCTGAATCTTGACGAGGCCCAATGGCCCGCCAAACAAATGCAGTGGTACATCAATGCGCAAAAGGATGAAGGTATTCGTGCCCGGCACATGGCCGATTCCGGTGACTTGTTGCAGCATCAAATGGTGGTTGTTTACCGCGCTTATGAAGAATTGTGTGATCGTTCCGGCTTGGTCGATTTTGCTGAGCTCTTGCTCAGGGCGCATGAATTGTTACGCGATAATGAAGATGTGCTGGCGTTTTATCAACAGCGTTTTCGGCAAGTGCATGTCGATGAATTTCAGGATACCAACACCATTCAATATGCCTGGCTGCGGCTCTTAACACAGGGCAAAGACAATATTTTCGTGGTCGGTGATGATGACCAGTCTATCTACGGCTGGCGTGGCGCGAAAATTGAGAACATCTACAGTTTTCAAAAACATTACCCCAATCATCAGGTTATCAAGCTGGAGCAGAATTACCGCTCGACCGGCAATATTCTTAAAGCCGCTAACAAAGTCATCGCCAATAACGACGGGCGCATGGGTAAAGAATTATGGACTGAGTCCGGCGATGGCGAACCGATTGCGCTTTACGCCGCCTTTAATGAGCAGGACGAAGCCCATTTTGTCGTTGAGCGCATTCGCTCTTGGGTTAACGATGGCGGTTTACGGTCTGATGTCGCGATACTGTATCGATCCAACGCCCAATCCCGGCAATTCGAAGAAAAACTGATGACCACCGGCACGCCATATCGCGTCTACGGCGGTTTACGCTTTTTTGAACGTGCGGAAATCAAAAACGCACTGGCGTATTTGCGGCTGACTTCCAATCGCCACGATGATGCCTCGTTTGAGCGGGTCATCAATACGCCGACTCGCGGCATCGGCGCGAAAACCCTGGATGAAATTCGTAATATCGCCCGTGACCGGGCTGTTTCATTGTGGACCGCTGCCATCGCGTTGCTCACTCAAGGCGGCATGAGTGCCAGAGCCGGTAATGCACTTGATGCTTTTTTAATACTTATCAAACAACTGGATACAGAGACAGTCGGCTTGGAACTGTTTGAAAAAGTCCAGTTGGTAGTCGAAAAAAGCCAACTGATTGAGCTCTATAAAAAAGACAAAGCCGATAAAGGCGAAGAAAAAGTCGAAAACTTGGAAGAGTTAGTCAACGCCGCACGCTTGTTTGACAAGGCCAGTGTGCAAATGGTTGACGATAATGATGTCAATCTTAGCGAACTGGATATGTTTTTAGCCAATGCGGCGCTGGAAGCAGGCGACATGCAAGGCGATGATTTTGACGATTGTGTGCAATTAATGACCTTACATTCTGCTAAAGGCCTAGAGTTTAAACTGGTGTTTTTGGTCGGTGTGGAAGAAGGCCTGTTTCCATCGCAGCAATCCGTTGACGATGTCGGTCGTTTGGAAGAAGAGCGCCGCTTATGCTACGTCGGCATGACCCGCGCCATGCAACATTTGTATATTACCTATGCCGAATCCAGACGCTTGTATGGCCGGGAAAGCTACCCGCGACCGTCGCGGTTTTTGCGTGAAATTCCAGCCGAGCACATGCAGGAAGTACGCTTGCGTGCCAGCGTCAGCCGTCCTGCCACTGTGGTTAAACCGAGGAGCGGAGCTATACAAATACCGAGCCGTTACAAACTCGGCCAACGCGTCAGTCATGTCAAATTCGGGGAAGGCGTGGTGTTACAGCTGGAAGGCGAGGGCGCCCAAGAACGCGTGCAAATCAACTTCAAACAAGTCGGCATCAAATGGCTAATTGTTTCTATGGCGCAGTTGGAGGTTTTGTAGCTTGGATGGGATTCAGTAGAATCCGGGGTGTTTGGTGCGCACTACTTGCTTATTAACTATTTATTCTAAGGATATGAGATGTCAATTGACATAATCAAAGAACAAATCAATAGGTTTTTGAGTAGCGGTACGCCTGAAGTTATGGCTATTAAAGGCAAATGGGGCGTTGGTAAAACATATTCTTGGAACAAGTTTCTAAAAGAGGCAAAAGATGCTGATCGAATTAATCTCAAGAAATACTCGTATGTTTCGTTATTTGGCATAAATTCTTTAGATTCCCTCAAATATGAGATTTTTGAAAAAGTAATAGGCTGCAACTTAATCGGGACTAATGCGAATTTGGAGACCTTCAAAAATCACAGTACTGATTTTGTGAAGACAACATTAAAAAAGGGGCTTGATCTTACAAAATTTAAAAGCACAACCCATGTAATTGAGTCCCTAGCTTTTCTGTCACTAAATGAAACGATAATCTGTATTGATGATTTAGAAAGAAAAGGAAAAAGCCTTGAGATAAAAGATGTGCTTGGTTTGGTTTCACTTCTGAAAGAGCAAAAGAAGTGCAAAGTTATCTTTTTGCTAAACGATGGCGAAGATGGTTTGGAGGATTATGAAAAATATCGTGAAAAAGTCATTGATTTTGAATTGGAGTTTTCTCCTACCGCAGAAGAATGTGCTCATATTGCATTTGCGGACACCTCTTTGGATGGATATACCTCTCAAATCCTAAAAGAATCGACAGTTAAGCTCAATATTAAAAATATTCGCATCCTGAAAAAAATTGAACGGCTTATTCTATTAACTGCTGCTTATCTTAAGGACTATGAAAATGAGATTACTCATCAAGTAGTTCATTCTCTGACGCTTTTTTCTTGGTGTTATTACTGTGAAAGAAGTGAGGATGTGCCCACCTTAGATTTTGTAACTAACCTGGAACGCTCGTTTTTTGGTATTGAATTTGAAGAAGGGGATAGCGACAAACATAAAAAATGGAAAACAACGGTTTATGAATATGGCTACAGGATGACAGATGAGTTCGACTCATTGCTTTCTAAAGCAGTCCGGACTGGATATTTTGTTGAAACCGAATTTAAAGAAAAAGCCAGTAAGAAAAATAAAGAAGTTATCGCTTCGAAATCCGCACAATCCTTTTATGACGCTTGGAATTTATACTGCGATAGTTTTGATGATAACCAGAGTGAAGTTGTTAATAGCATCTACGAAAACTTCAAAAAGTACACAAAGTTTATAGAACCACATAGTCTTGAAAGCACGGTCAGCCTTTTTAGGGAGTTAGGTGAGGATGATAAAGCTGAAGAATTAATCGATTTATACATTTCTGATAGAAAGGAAGAATCAGAATTATTCAATCCAGATGGTTTTTCATTTTTTTGTGGATTGAAAGATCAATCGATAATTGACAAATTTTCAGCAACTTACCAAGCTTCTGTTGTTTCTGAATCGGCGGAACAGATATTAGAGCGTATCGCAGGAAAAGATGGCTGGAATCCAGAAGATTTAATAGTCCTTTCAAATACGGCAGTTTCTCAGTATTGCGAAATATTTAAGGGCGTAAGAGCCGGAGATCAGCGTAGGTCTTTTGTAAAAACCTGTCTTCAGTTTGGACAAGTCCAAGATTCCAACTGTAAGCAAATTGCAATAACTGCAACAGATGCTTTGAAATTGATTGCTAAAGAAAGTTCTATCAATAAATTAAGGGTTAAAGGGTACGGCGTTCAATTAAATGACTGACTGTAAAAAATCCCGAAATGGAGTCTGGTAGGCTGGAAGGCTTTATTGTCCACAGAATTAAGCTTTTGGTTGGAACTTAACCCTCCCAGTTTTCCAGTTTCAAACCTTTAATTCGTTCAAATTCGCGGGTGTTGTTGGTTAATAAGGTCATAAGGCAATTGCGGCGATTTGAATATCATACGCACTAATCGGTGCGCCTTGTTTTAGTCATGTCAACATGATGATTTGTCTCCAAGCAGATCTTGATATGAATCCTATTGCGTATTTTCGGTTCATTAGTAGATGCTCGTTAATTTGCAGGGCCGTAGGATGTGCTGAACACAGTGAAGCGCATCAAGCACGTAGGATGCGGTTCGTAAACTCACCACATCCTACTCGGCTGGGGCTTAGTTTAGTAGTTTTCACTAACCCACCCAATTCTCCAGTTTCAAACCTTTAACCCTTTCAAATTCTCGTGTGTTGTTGGTTAACAAAGTCATATTTAACGATAAGGCAATCGCGGCGATTTGAATGTCATAGGCACCAATCGGCGTACCTAGTTTTTGCAAGTTATTACGGATTTTTGCCGCTTTTTTTGCCGCATCCAGAGTAAAGTCAACAACCGTTAACGGCGCAATAAAGTTTTCCAATGCCGCCAGATTGCGTTGCTGGGAATTGTTTTTTTCGATGCCGTAGTAAAGCTCGAACAGGGTAATAGTGGGGATGTGCAGTTGTTTGAGTTGAATCTGTTGGAAGCGGGCCAACACTTCGGGCGGGTGTTTTTTGATCAGATAAATGCAGATGTTGGTATCCAGCATAACGGATCATTCAAATACGCTCCAATCGCGCTCTTGTGCTTGCTCGGGCTGTTCGCGGCCATTCTCCATAAAATCATCGGAAAATTGGGATAGTGATGCAAACCATTGTTCCCATGAGTCTTCTATGGGCTCTAAAATGATTTTATTGCCTTCTTTGGAGATTTTTACTTCCTTGCCTTGAAGGCGAAATTCTTTAGGCAAGCGCACGGCTTGTGAGCGACCGTTTTGAAAGAGTTTTGCTGTTGCCATGATATGTGACCTTTAAAAGATATATTCGAAAAGTATATACCTTTTGACTGTTTACGACGCATAAATAGTTAAGTGGTAGCTCGGATAAAACGCAGTGTAATCCGGGGGTATGGCTGATCCGATATGTGGTCTAGCGGGTATTTCAAAAATCCGTGCTTTAATGACCCCTCAATCTGACAAGAGATCTATTAATGACGGCATCCGCCCACCCTGTTGCGCATTCTAATCGCCAAACGCTTTATGTTGCCATAGCATTAGTGTTGGGTATTTTGGTTGGCGAACTACTCAATTTAAGCTTTGCTAACACGCCTCTGTTAAAGCAGTTGATAGAAATATTTGCGGTGTTGACGGATATTTTTCTGCGTTTAGTCAAAATGATTATTGCGCCGCTGGTGTTTTCCACATTGGTGGTGGGCATGGCCAAAATGGGCGATATTCAGACCGTGGGCCGTATCGGTACTAAAGCTATTTTGTGGTTTTTTTCGGCATCGCTTTTTAGCTTGTTGTTAGGGATGATGTTGGTGAATACCTTCCAGCCCGGTAGTTCGTTGCATATGGCACTACCGGTGGTTGGCACCGACATTGGATTGCCGCAGGTTAAGCCGACCTTGGCCAGTTTTGCCGCGCACATGTTTCCTAAGAGCATTGTCGAGGCGATGGCGAATAATGAGATTTTGCAAATCGTGGTGTTTGCCATGTTCTTTGGTGTCGCTTGTGCGTCATTAGGCGATCTGGCGCGGCCAACGGTTAAATTACTCGATTCGCTCAGTCACATCATGCTTAAAGTCACCAGCTATGTCATGCACTACGCGCCGGTAGCGGTATTCTCAGCGATGGCTTCGGTGATTGCCCAAAACGGCATCAGTGTGTTGTTGTCTTACGGTAAATTTATCGGTCAGTTTTATTTCGGGCTGGTGCTGCTGTGTTTGGTACTCGGCTGCTTTGCCTGTTTATTTATCGGTCGACGGGTATTTTCATTACTGCGCCATATCCGCGAACCGATGCTGCTGGCGTTCGGTACGGCCAGCAGTGAAAGTGCTTATCCAAAGCTCTTACAGCAACTGGAACGTTTCGGTTGTGATGAGAAAGTCTGCGGCTTGGTGTTGCCGTTGGGGTATTCGTTTAATCTCGACGGCAGCATGATGTATATGACTTTTGCGGTATTGTTTATCGCCCAAGCTTATGGGATTGATATGCCTCTGATGGATCAGTTGATTATGTTGCTGGTGCTGCTGTTTACCAGCAAAGGCGTAGCAGGTGTGCCGCGTGCCTCGTTAATCGTCATTGCCGCTACATTGTCGATGTTTCATATTCCTGAAGCTGGCCTGCTTCTTTTATTGGGCATCGATCAGATTCTGGACATGGGTCGCAGTGCAACCAATGTGTTTGGCAACAGTATTGCCGCTACTTTGGTTAGCCGGTGGGAAAAGGCGTTGCGGTAAATTCGTCCTATAAAAATCTAAAAAATACTCATGCAAAGCAACAAAAAACCTCATCAACATCTTTACGTTCAAGTCTTAACCGCCATCAGCCTCGGCATTTTGCTTGGTTACTTTTATCCGGATACCGCCGTAAGCATGAAGCCGCTGGGCGATGGTTTTATCAAGCTGATCAAGATGATTATTGCGCCGATCATTTTTTGCACGGTGGTGACGGGCATTGCCGGGATGCAGCAGTTGGATAAAGTCGGCCGTGTCGGTGTTAAAGCGCTGCTGTATTTTGAAGTGGTCAGCACTTTGGCGCTGATTATCGGTTTGCTGGTGGTGCATATCATTCAACCTGGCGCGGGCATGAATATCGACGCCAGCACCTTGGATACGAAAGGGCTGGCGGCTTATACCGAGGTGGCAAAAAACCATAGTACGGTTGATTTTCTGCTCAATATTATTCCATCGACTGTTATCGATGCCTTTGCCAAGGGCGATATATTGCAGGTATTGCTGTTTTCGTTGTTGTTCGGATTTTCACTCGCTGCGATGAAAGAGACTGGTGCCGAAGTGGTGGTTTTTATCAACAAGATTTCCCATGTCTTGTTCGGTATCGTTGAGACCATCATGAAGCTGGCGCCTGTCGGGGCATTTGGTGCGATGGCGTTTACGATTGGCAAATATGGGCTTGGTTCGCTGGCGCCGCTGGCGAAATTGATGGGCAGTTTTTATCTTACCTGCCTGCTGTTTATTTTTATCGTGCTGGGATTGATTGCTCGATTTACCGGTTTCAGCATCGTTAAATTCATTGTTTATATTAAAGACGAACTGTTTATCGTGTTGGGAACATCATCGTCAGAATCGGTCTTGCCGCGGATAATGTTGAAGCTGGAAAAGCTGGGCTGTTCCAAATCGGTGGTCGGATTGGTCATTCCAACCGGGTATTCGTTCAATCTGGACGGCACATCTATCTATCTGGCGATGGCGGCCATTTTTGTTGCCCAAGCCACCAATACGCCGCTGACGCTAACGCAGGAACTGACTTTGTTTGGTGTGTTGATACTCACCTCCAAGGGCGCAGCTGGTGTTACCGGCAGCGGCTTTATTACCCTGGCGGCGACGTTGTCGGTGATTCCAACTATTCCTGTGGCTGGACTTGCATTGATATTGGGTATTGACCGATTTATGTCCGAAGCCCGGGCGCTGACCAACCTAATTGGTAACGGCGTTGCTACAGTCGTCGCGGCAAAATGGGAGCATGAATTAGATGTTCAAAAGCTTGAAGCAGAACTTAACGCCGAACAATAAAATAACGTTACCAACGGAGACAAAGTAGATGATTGATTGGGCAACAATTACAAAACATATTGCCGAGGCTACGGGATTGCCATGTGTTTTTAAAAGTGTGCAATCGATAGCAGGCGGCGACATCAATAGTGCTTATAAGTTGCAAACTGAAGATAAAGCTTATTTTGTCAAATTAAACCGGGCGTCGTTACTGTCGATGTTTGAGGCTGAATGCGCCGGTTTATATGAACTGGCGCTAGCCAATACGTTAAAAGTGCCAAGCCCTGTGGTATTTGGGGTTGCAGGGCAGCAGGCATTTTTAGTAATTGATTACATTCAGTTGAAAGCCAAAACTGCCCAGGCCGATAGTTTGCTTGGACAGCAATTGGCGATGTTACATCAACAAATCAAACCTTATTTTGGTTGGCAGCAAGACAACACTATCGGCAGTACGGCGCAACTGAATCAGGCCGAGCAACATTGGGTTGGGTTCTGGCGTGAGCAGCGCTTAGGGTTTCAGTTGCAGTTGGCGGCGCAAAATGGCTTTGGCGGTCGCTTGCAGACGCAAGGGCAACGATTACAGGCAGATCTTGAGGTTTTTTTTACCGGCTATCAGCCGCAACCTTGTTTGTTGCACGGTGATTTATGGGGCGGTAATGCCGCTGCCGATACGACAGGGCAGCCGGTGATTTTTGATCCGGCGTGTTATTACGGCGATCGCGAGACAGACATTGCAATGACCGAGCTATTCGGCGGTTTCGGTGCGGATTTTTACGCGGCTTACAACGAAGTTTATGCCTTGGATACTGGGTTTAAAGTCAGAAAAACCTTGTACAACCTGTACCATATTTTGAATCACTTAAATCTATTTGGCGGTGGTTATCTGGGTCAGGCCGAGCGATCCATCTCTTTATTACTGGCAGAGGTTTAATTCTGTTTAAGATTGCCGGTATAAAACAACGCCACACAAACTCATGCGTTTATCTATGTTAAAAACTAATCCAAGCGTATTAGATTTTTAGTGCGCATTATGTGCGCAATACGATTTGCTATTAAAATTGCGAATAGCGCTCCACAAGTGTCTGCGAATAAGTCCATAAGTTCTGAAGCACGGCCGGGTATTAGCATCTGGTAACTTTCTTCAAGAATGCCGAGCACGATAACAATGAGTAACGGCATGGAAAATAGCTGAATTTTGGGCCTTGGATGCAGTTTGAAAGATAGGGCGCACATCAGTAAGCCTAAAAATGTAAATGCTAAAAAGTGTGCGACTTTGTCGAGGCCTTTTATTTCGCCCAGTATTTGCAGTGGCGGCTGGGAAGATTCTAAGAATAACGCTGAAATATAACTAATGATGAGTAGTGCTAGGATGACAGTTTTGTGGTTATTTAGTTTTGCCATTTAGTGACTCTTTAATTCTGGTAGGAGGTGGTTAACGCTCTATGGACTTGTTTAAGGAGTCTGAGTTTTAAATCTGTAGTTAGAGGGTAGACTAAAAAAATCGTTAGCGGCAAGTTATCGAATGAATGAAGTGACAGTTTTTAGCGCTGATTAATTGCAAGGGAATTTTTAATTATCAGGAGGCAATACGAATTGCGCGATTGCTTATAGCACATTCAGCTAATAGGCTTGTTTATTAACAAAGCCTTTAAAAGTAGTCAAAAAAACGATTTTCAAGTCCAGCCAGAGTGACCATTGTTTTATGTATTCCAGGTCATGGTGGATTCTGGCTTCCATTTTATCGATCGTATCTGTTTCGCCTCTGCAGCCATTTATTTGTGCAAGACCTGTTATGCCCGGTTTAACTTTGTGACGAAGCATGTAGCCTTGGATTTTTTTCCGATATAGTTCGTTATGGGCGACAGCATGGGGGCGGGGGCCTACAACTGACATGCAGCCTTGTAATACGTTAATAAATTGGGGAAGTTCATCCAGTGAGGTTTTACGTAAAAAATTGCCAAATGGCGTGATACGGACATCATTTTTAGTGGCTTGTTTGACATCGTTGCCGTTTTCGCAAACGGTCATGCTGCGAAATTTCCAGACATTGATTTCTTCGCCGTTGATGCCATAGCGTTTTTGTTTGAATAGCACTGGTCCGCGCGAAGTTAATTTAATGCCGATGGCAATCAGTAACATGGGGATACTGATAATAGGCAGGATAACTGCGCATAGTAATAAGTCTTCGAGCCGTTTGATAAAACCGTCAAACTCGCTGAAGGGGGTGTCGAACAGGCTAACGACAGGGATGCCTTGTACGTTAGTCCATTTTGACTGAATAAGGTTGAACGTAAAAAAATCCGGGACGATATTGATTGAGGCGGTACTGTCTGCGAGTTTGCTGACCATGTCGCTTATTCTAGTTTCTGCCCGTAACGGTAAGGTGATGTAAATATGATCGATTTTGCCTTCTCTGGCGTTCTGTAAAAGGGTGTTAAAGTCACCAATATGTTGTTCTTTTAAATCTAAACGGCGATTGGGTTCTTCATTGCGGTCGTCATAGTAGCCAATAAGTTTATAGCCCAGCCATGGGAGTTGTGATAATGCTGTTTCCAGTCGTTTACCGAGAGGATTGGCACCTAAAATGGCGTAAGTTCTGGTGTTTAAACCCTGTTGTCTTAATAAAGATAATGCCAGCCGTTTAATAGTATGCGTCAGAATAATAAGTGCGGGTACTAAGGGTAAAAACAGTTGGATGCTTTCTTGGGAATAATTGAATTCATGTGCAAAGAACAATATGCCCAGTGCAACTAATGCAAAAGCCATTAACCACGATAGCAGTATGCGCCAGGCTTCATCGAACATGGGTTCGCCGCGCCAGCCTTGGTAGATACCGTTATATTCGGCAAATAGCGTAAATAGGGCGATACAAGCCATCACGGGTAACAAGTAATCATGATTTATCTCTACGTCATAGTATGCTGTGGAGATGTACAGTGCGATGATTATGGAGGCGCTATCCAATGCGCGAGTCAGCACATGGATTGAAAATTGGTGGGGGCGGATAAGTCCGCTTGATCTTTCCTGTTGCATGCGATGAATGATATTGGCGTTATTTACGGCTAGGATAAGCTGGTTTTATATCTGGCTGGATAATAACACGGATTGTTTTGTTTGCGGTTGGCTGATAAATGAAAGCGGACAGCAGTGAAAAATTTGTGACTAAACTCTCAAATTCGCGCTATTTAAGCGGTGTCTGACTTATTAGTTCTTCGAATATTCCGCGAGTTGGTGATGATCAATCATGGTACGGATTGGCTGGTTTTTATGGATGGTCACTACGTAAAAATCTACAGGGCGGCATGTTTTATACCAACTGAGGGGAGGTGACAGATCAAGGCAGAGCGGTGCATGCCGGTTGCCTCGATCTGTTTTAGCGGTTTATTTGGCGGCGATCGCCTTACGTAAGTCGTCAAGCGTGACGACACGCGGTCCATGTAATGCGGCAATTTGCTGCACATCCAAGTTTAATTTTTGGATGTTTTCATACAAGTTCACCGTATATGGATTCACTGTAGTGGGTGTCGGCGCATTAGCTGCTGGCGGGTTATATGCATCAGCTTCTACCAGGATTTTTTCGTTTGGCAGATAGACCAGTGCGAAGGCATCGTTGTGACCATTTCCGGCGATAGAGTAAATTTCAATCGGACGGTTGCCGTCGGACAAAACCAGTTCTTCGTTGAAAGTTTGGAATTTAGGGATTTTTTTAGATTTTGCCAGACGATCTGGATTGAGCGAGCGAGACGCGGCCCATACTTTTTGAAAGTAGGATTTGTTAGATTGCTCGGTCACAATTACCGAGCCTTCATCCACAAAAGTACGTAAGCCGCCAGCGTGGTCAAAGTGTGCATGTGTGTTGACTACGTATTTGATCGGCTTGTTTGGGGCAATTTCCTTAATTTTGGCAATCAGCGCAATGGCGCGTTCTTCATGCTGGGGTGCTTCAACTAAAACAACATGATCACTTTGCTCAATGAGTACGCTGTGATGAGAGCCGCCAGTAAGGTAATGCACGCCTTGAGCGAGTTGATCGGCTTTAACAGTAATCGCAGGTTTAGCATTAGCAACTTCTTCAGGTACTGAGAATTCAGCTGATGGATTCACTTGGACTGAAGATACTTCTATGTCCAATACTGGATAACCGCCTTGCGTTCTGGTTATGTGGCCTGGAAACTTTACCCCATCAAAATCTTTATAATATGAAAAGTTGGTTTCAACTAAGGAATCACCAAGCACAGGGTTGTCTATCCAGGTTTTAATGCGTGCAACCAGGCCGTTGGCGTTGATGTAGCCAACATATCGATACTTGCCGTTTAGCGTAAATGACACTTCTGTGTTGCCTTGAGGTGATGATTTAGTAATTGCATTATTGGCAAGTGCAGCTCTTAAAAAACCTTGTGGTGTGGACAATATTTCTGCAGTACGTTCTTCGACAGCAGTAGGTTGTATTGTTGCCGTAGCGCTTTGAGCCGCATTTACAGGGATTGAGACATTCCAAGCTGTTGAGCCATTAAGATATTGATCGACTTTTTGCTCAACTGGTGCAGGGCGGACTCGATCCGGCTCAATCGTTTGGCTACGAGTTATTTGAACGCGCTCGGCGGTATTGACATAGTTAATAGTCGCTTTGTAGCTGGAAACATCAAACTGCGGCCAAGCCGATGAAGGATTTGGAGCTTGACCAAACTGATACCATTTGCCAAGGCCTGAAAACTCAATAGTCCTTATGTTGGCAACTTCTAAAGCATTAGCTGATGATTTGAGTGGTCCTGGGGTAAAGGTGGCGCACCCAGTAACTGTCAAAGACAGTGCTAAACCAAGAAACGGGCACATCAATTTATTCATGCAAAACTCCTGAAAAGAAATTGTAATAATGAAAACTGACAATAAATAAAGCAAGATTTAGACCGTAAAATAATTTACAGGCTATTTATGAGCTGAAGATACGAATTCGCCAGGTTTTTTTTTCGAACTGTTGTGTAATTAGTGTGATCGAATGTCGACTGTTTTTTATCCTTTCAGTCTCTATTTATATCCATCAAGCGTTTAAGATGTTTCATAGACGCGCTGGTTTTGTATTGGTAGCTGTTGGTTATTCAGCACAACTGCTGATTATCTGCACGTAGAGGAGCAGCTGATTTAGGTTGATGAGTTGATTTGAATAAGCTGCTGATACTAAAAACTTGGAAGTTATCAGAGGATCCAATTGATGTTTTTTTCAATTGGATCCAGTTAATCGTTATAGATGGTGTTGGTAATTATTGCGTGGGTTGAACGTGAAACGTGCTTAATTCGGGTGGAGTTACCGCTTGTTCTGAATGAGGTGTACCGGTTGGTACCCATTCATAAGGTACGGGTTGGCCGCGGTAGAGTTGATTGTTGAATGTTGAGCGCCCTGTATCAGTATCTTTGCCGATGCGGGCATACGGATTTACGTATTCCCAGACAATTTCACCGCCGGGAGTTACCTGAAATAGTCGACCACTTTGACCTTCATCGATAAATGTATTGCCGTTGGGTAGACGGCGTGCGGCGCTGATGTGGGTGCTGCGAAACGACCAGCTGGGCCCGCCTGAGCTTTCGCCGGTATATTGCCAAACAATTTCTTTTTTGACGGGATCTATTTCAAGTACCCGAGAACCGCCGGTAGTGGGCAGCGCAACAGGCGGGTAACCGGCCTCGCCCTGATTGTCGAAAACCAGCAAATTACCGGCTCCCGGCAGGCCTTCAGGGATAATGTGAGCATCATGTTGGGCCGCAATTTGATCTACAGGGCGTGGCACTTTACGCGTGCGTTGTCCGTTTTCGTTGGCAGCATAGTGAGGTCCCAAGTTCCACGCCACTTTGCCGGTCTTTTTATCGATTATGATGATGAAGTTGGCATTGCGCGCATCAATCACTAAATTTTCAGGGTCAAATCGTTTATCACCAGCTGCAAACCAGCGATTGGGGCCGACAACTTTGAGATTGTTAACATGGAGGTAGTCAGCCGTATCGGCGTTGCGTACCAGCTTGAGCTCTGCTTTTGTGAATCCGAATTCGTTGAGATGTTCAGAGGCGATCCATTTCCAAACAACTTCACCTGCGGGATTTACTTCATAAATGACATCATCGAGTATTTGAGGCTGTTTAAAACCTTTTACCGGATGTACCAAATTAGCTAAAACTACGGTATTGCCGTTTGGCAGACGCGCCCAGTCATGGTGCTGTTGTGCGGCGGCACCCGGGGCTTTTTCGCCAAACTCCCAAACAGTTTTGCCGTCCCAGTCCAACTCGCCGATGGTTTTGGATATTCTGCGATTAACTTGTCCCGGCACAAGATCAGTTCCTTTGCCTTCAATGGTGTCGATTGTTACAAATATATGACCAAGTTTGCCGCCATTTAAGGCTGGGTCGATAAGTGTGCTGTGTCCAGCCGCATCCTTCCACTCATGAACGGAGTTGCCATTAAGATCAATTAAATGAGCGATATTGTCGCCGCCGGTAAACAATATGAACGAGTTGAATGCTTTTGTTGGGTTATAGCGGGTTGTCCCAGTAGGATATATGCTTGGTGATGCGTTCGAGGATATAGCAGTGCTGCCAATAACAACAGCAAGTACCGTTTTTCTTAGAAAATGGGCAGGTATTACATTAGAATTTGAGAGCTGGTTGTGGCGATTAATTACAAAATTAAAGTGCATTTGGTTATCTCCGTTAATGCGCGGTAAGGGAATATCGGTTAGATTGTTGTTAACGATATAAAAGCAAATAGTGGGCCAGATGTTTTAAAAAACTGCGTGTTAGGTACGCTTAGAAATTAATGAGGTCTGTGTTTCTGAGGGGGATTCTGTGTTTTGTGTCTGTTTGATTTAAAACTATTAACGGTTTTTTAATTTGACCGTTTGTTTCAGTTACATTTACCGAGTAAGTCGGTACAAGGTTATTTATGTTGATACGTTTCAGGCCATCTTTGAACTTAAGTTTGGTTGTTAGTTTGCTGCTTTCTGGGTGCGCCTCAACCCGGCAGATTGCAATTGATTATCCGTCCTTGTCAGCTCAGGGCGGTGAGAATGGTCAAGCTACTGCGCAAACTAATAAATCAAAAGCCTTTCAGCCATTGCCAGGCTTTCAGCTAATCGATGGTGATGATTATTATCTGCGGCTGATTTCGGAGTTTGAATTCAAAGGCGAAAACGTTTTAAAAGGCGGCTGTAGCAACATAACCCCGTCATATGAAAAAGGCGATCAAACTTCAGCGCTTCTATTTAGTGTGCGTAACGAAGCGCTTAAATTCACTAATGAAGTAGCCGGGTTCTCGTACCAGTCGGCAACTGGTAAATGTAATTTTAAATTTGAAGCCAAAAAACTAAATTTGACCCCATGGATGCGATTGGATTTGGGTAAGGAAACATCCGTTGATTACAGTTTCTTGTCGAGTGCCAACAGTGATGTTGATGTCTCAGGGTTGGTGAATGACGTAACTGCGGCCAGTAATTTACTTGCGTTGACGGGGGTGGGGATGGGCGTGTCTGTCATAGGTCAATTTGCAGGCCAATGGGCAAAAAATAACCCACAAACTATTACCTCTAAGCAAACCGATTCAAAAAGCAGTTCCGAATCGCACTCTTTGCCAGCGGTGGTAAGCTATTCCGGTAAATCGGGTACGCTCAATCAAACGACCTTTAATATTTATGCAGTGGCCGAAGGTGGAATTAATATTTTAGGTGCAGACACTAAGCCGCTGGGGGAATTGAAAATAATTCCTGAAATTACGCCTTCCTTATTATTACAAAGAACTTCAGCCGATGGCGTTCCCGATGCTCGTGACTTGTCTTTGGAAGAAATTGGATACTCGCCAATTCGATCGGCAGCCGGAGAAATAAAATTGCTGGATTTGATTGAACAATCAAAACATACAACTAAGCCTAATCTGAAGCCTAATTGGAATAATTATGACGAAGTGGCGGGCGAGTGCCGCAAGCTGAAGCTGGTATTAAAAGACTTAGGATTTAATAAGTTTGATCGTAATGCGGTGATTTATTATTTTCTGGCTAAAACCCCAGATTGGAAAAATTACAATATTAGCCAACAAAAAGTGCTGAATGAGGAAGTGCGGCTAAAAGTGCTTGAGGGTTTTCGGGGTAAGGACTTTAGTTCGTGTTTGAATTTGGATGACTATGTCACTATGAAAACGATGGGATTAGCTGTGAATTCGCAATCCGATTGGAATTTAATTGTCGAAGCCAGCCAGAAAAAGGAACAAGTTTTTACACCACTTAAATCAATTGAACGGCAGTTGGTTTCTATATTGAGAAACCCTAATAAGACGGAAATGGAGCAGCAATTATTTCCTTTATTGAGCACGGCAAAAAGTGGTGAAGGTACTGTGTTGCTGCAAAATCATCTGGGTAATTTTGGCTTGGAGACATTGATGAATCTTGATGCATCGCCAGCTCCATCCGCATTGTCCACAGATACATCTGTTCCAGCAACTGTCTTAGCACCAGCTATTCCAGGTGAAGGGTCGGTGGTGACTTCGCAGCAGGTGGCGAAGATTTTCTCAGGTTTGTTGATTGATGAACTGAGTTGTGCGCGACCTGTGCCTGATCAAGCGGCTAAGCAGGTGGGCGGGGCGGGCATTTTGTTATTTACTACTAAAGATGGCAGTCCACGAGCGAAAGGTGGCGCAATAGAATTTGAGTTTTCAGCCGGAAAGATTAACCGGATAGTTTTTCAGTCATCAACTCATCGTGATTTTGAACAAGACTTGGTGGATCGCCCGGAATTAGGGGGCTGTCGAATTGATCCAGCTTTCGTTGTTAAATTGCACTAATTAAATTTTTTCAGATAGAAGATTGAAAAATTGATGTGAATCAAAAAAAAATGCTGAATGACGAACAAAATGGCGCCTCCTAAATAACAAAACCGGGGGAACACTATGGCTCTAATTACTTGGACAGCGGCTCAGTATGGCACTAATGTTGGCTTTGCTGACGATGAACATAAGGTGTTGTTTGGACTGTTAAACAAATTGTATGACGATGCTACAGGCGGTGCGGCACGAGCTTCAGTAGGTGCTTCACTAGATGCATTGATTGCGTATGTGGTTGATCATTTTGCCCACGAAGAAAAAGAAATGCAGGCAAAAAAATACAGCGGATATGATCGTCACAAAGCAGAGCATGAAGCTTTAATAGGGATATGTGCAGATTTGCAGAAAAAATTCCATGCTGGAGAAGCTGAAGTCACTGAAGAAGTAGGGCAACTGGTCAAAGGATGGCTTGACAATCACATCCCTAATTTTGATAAAGGGTATGCTGACGCTTTAAATAGTTGAGATTTTCTTTTAAAGGTTAGGCTCGTGAGTCTTTTAGGTTCACGGGCCTTTTTTGTTTAAAGGAGCTCGTCTACATAAGATTTTACGGCTCTAGTTGAAAGAACGGGTCTGCGCTAATTTACGAGATTAATCGACCATGCTTGTGAGAGATTTGGGCGCGCGCTATAAAATTATTATCCAGTGATATTAAGTATTATGCTCCGCTTGCGCAGCATAAAGCCGCTGAATAATTGCAAACTGGTTAAATCAGGAAAAGCACAGCTGGTATAGATAGTTCCGTTCGGTTAAAATTGCCCAGTTTATTTGTGATAATTATTACGTAAATGGAATAAATTCGAGCATTTGCCCGATTTGATATTACGAAAAGATATAACGCACACATCAGTTTATAACTACTATTTGGAGGCTGCTCCGTGAAGAAAACAAAGCAACTGTTTGCAGGGTTGACCTTATTGGCGTCAAGTCAACAAGGTGCGCAGGCAGATTACCCGCTCAATTTGATGGAAGGGATCACAAAGGTCAGTAATCATATTTATGATTTGCATATGCTGATTTTATGGATTTGTGTGTTCATCGGCATTGCTGTGTTTGGCACCATGTTCTATTCGATTTTTCATCACCGAAAGTCAAAAGGACATAAAGCCGCGCAATTTCATGAAAATACTACTGTTGAAATCATTTGGACCATCATTCCCACGCTGATATTGGTAGCTATGGCAATTCCTGCAACAAAAGCAGTGATTGAACTGGATGATGTACAAGATTCAGAAATGTCTATCAAAGTGACTGGCAAACAATGGTACTGGGATTATCAATACCTTGATAACGGTATTAAATTTGAAAGTCATCTTGATGAAGCCAGTGAAAAGGCGCATCGATTAGCAAATGGGAATCCACATTCAGTGCCTCATTACTTGTTGAATGTTGATAATCCTTTAGTCGTACCAGTTAACAAGAAAATTCGCTTCGTATTTACTGCTGCCGATGTTATCCATTCATGGTGGGTACCTGATTTGGGCTGGAAAAAAGATGCCAACCCAGGTTTCATAAACGAAGCATGGACTTTTGTTCCTAAGGCCGGCACATACCGCGGCCAATGTACTGAGTTATGCGGTCGAGATCACGGTTTTATGCCTATTGTAGTTATCGCAATGGAACAACCGGATTACGATGCTTGGGTAAAAAAGACGCTAGCAAAGCAACAGGAAAAGGTTGATTTAAGCGATCTGACTCGTGAAGACTTAATGTCTAAGGGAGCATCGGTATATTTAAAAAATTGCGTATCTTGTCATCAAATTAATGGTTCAGGTATAACAGGAACTTATCCGGCTTTAACCGCAAGTCCTAGAGTAATAGGCCCAATCGATCCTCTGATCGGCTTTATTCAAGCGGGAACAAGCAGAATGCCAGCATTTTCGAAATTAAAAGATGATGAATTGGCTGCGTTATTAACTTATATAAGAAATGCTCCAGAGTTAGGTAACAGTGTGGGTGATGATATTCAGCCTAAAACCATTACTCCTGTTTACGATGACGAGGATGATGATAAAAAATAAGTCATTGACTTTATTGGTTTATTCAATCTTTTTATATATTTTTTGAGGTATAACTTATGTCTGCTGTAGTTGCTGAACATGATGATCATCACGATGATCACGATCATGGTCCCGCCAAGGGTATTTTGAGATGGATCATAACCACAAACCATAAAGATATTGGAACGCTATATTTGTTGTTTGCGTTGGCTATGTTTTTTGTTGGTGGATCTATGGCCATGATTATCCGCGCTGAATTATTTGAGCCGGGTATGCAATTTGTTGATCCTCAGTTTTTTAATTCAATGACCACCATGCATGCACTTGTAATGGTGTTTGGCGCGGTGATGCCGGCATTCGTTGGCTTAGCTAATTGGATGATTCCAATGATGATTGGCGCGCCGGATATGGCTCTGCCGCGTATGAACAATATGAGCTTCTGGCTTTTAGTAGCAGGTGTTCTGATGTTGGCCAGCACTCTTTTTATGGAAGGTGGTGCGCCTGCAGGTGGATGGACATTGTATCCACCACTGGTATTGCAAACAGGCAAAGCTTTTCCATTTGCTGTGTTTTCAGTGCATTTGTTGGGGATCTCTTCAATTATGGGAGCGATTAATATCATTGCTACCATTTTAAATATGCGTGCCCCGGCAATGACCCTGATGAAAATGCCACTGTTTGTCTGGACGTGGTTAATTACCGGCTTTCTGCTGATTGCCATCATGCCTGTTTTTGCAGGTGCGGTGACCATGTTGTTAACTGATAAGTTTTTCCACACTAGTTTCTTTGATGCAGCTGGTGGTGGTGATCCAGTACTTTATCAGCATATTTTTTGGTTCTTTGGGCATCCTGAAGTTTATGTAATGATTTTGCCTACCTTCGGTGTTGCTTCTACGATTATCCCTGTTTTTGCTCGTAAACCATTGTTTGGATACAGTTCAATGGTCTATGCAACTGCATCGATTGCGTTTTTATCGTTTATCGTTTGGGCGCATCATATGTTTACCGTCGGTATGCCGTTGGCGGGCGAGTTGTACTTTATGTACGCGACTATGCTGATTGCGATACCAACTGGCGTAAAAGTATTCAACTGGACAGCCACAATGTGGAAAGGGTCGATGACCTTTGAAACTCCAATGTTGTTTTCAATTGCATTTGTGGTCTTATTTACCCTAGGTGGTTTTACCGGGTTGATGATGTCTATTGCGCCAGTTGATTTTCAATATCATGACACTTATTTCATCGTTGCTCATTTTCACTATACCTTGGTGCCAGCCTCTATATTCATCTTAATGGCAGCTGGCTATTATTGGCTCCCCAAGTGGACAGGGCATATGTATAACGAAAAAATAGGTCAGTTACATTTTTGGCTATCGACTATTTCTGTAAACATATTGTTTTTTCCACAGCACTTTTTAGGTTTAGCGGGAATGCCACGAAGAATTCCTGATTACGCCATTCAGTTTGCAGATTGGAATATGATTTCTAGTATCGGCGGCTTCATTTTTGGTGCCAGCCAATTGCTGTTTCTGTATATCGTAGTCGATACAATCAGAGGTGGTACAGGTGAGAAGGTTACTGATGAGGTATGGGAAGATGCACACAAGCACGGCTTGGAGTGGACTTTGCCATCACCAGTGCCTTATCACACGTTTACTACTCCGCCAACAGTGATACCGACTGAGCACATTTAGGGTATTTCCGTGAGCGTGTCTTTATGCATAAAGACACGCTCACACTGTTACAGCAAGGGTATATATAGATGGATGCTAAAAAGAAAAACATATTAACTGCAGTAGTATTGGTATTGATTGCAGCAGCGATATATATTTTGTCTGTTATTAAGGCAATGTCTTCATGAACCGGTCTGTATCTCAAAAGAACATCAAACTTGCGCGAAACCTTATTATTGTTGCAATCGCAATGTTCGGTTTTGGTTATGCATTAGTACCAATTTATGATGTGCTTTGCGAGTGGAAATGGATCGAGCGTGATAGACCGGATGCTATTAAGCAAGCAAAGGAAAATGCTTATGAGGTTGATAAAAGCCGTGAGGTAACAGTGGAGTTTGTTGCTAGTTTGAATGAAAATACACCTATGGTTTTCTATGCAGAAACCCAAAAGCTAAAAGTTCATCCAGGTGAATATCATACTGTCAACTTCCACGCTGAAAACAAGACAGACAAGGCAATAAATGCGAGGGCGATTCATAGTTTTTCACCTGCTGTTGTCAGTAGCTTTGTTGATACGATTACTTGTTTCTGCTTTGATGAACAATTATTTGAACCAAAGGAAACTAAGACATTGCCTGTTCGATTTGCGGTTAATCCTGAAATGCCATCACAGTACAAAACAATTACACTTTCGTACACATTCTTTGACAGAACTGAAAACCAATAAAAAATAAAGAGGATTTTATGTCTACAAATGACGCTTACTATATTCCACACAAGGCAACTTGGCCTATTGTTGGGACAGCTGGTTTAATGATAATGCTTGCAGGGGTGGCCAACTTTCTAAATGGTTCACCTATAGGCACAACTATGATTTACGTGGGACTGCTCATGTTTATTGTAATGTTAGGCGGATGGTTTGCCCTACAGTCTGTCGAAAGTGAAACGGGTATGTACAATCATGGCGTGGGAATTTCTTATCGCATGGGGATGATGTGGTTCATTTTTTCCGAAATTATGTTCTTTGCCGTATTTTTTGGCACATTGTGGTACACCCGCAATTTATCAGTGCCTTGGTTAGGTGGAGAAGGTGCAAAAGTAGCTACCCAGCAAATCCTTTGGCCTGCATTTGAGGCGACATGGCCGACGAACGGTCCAGGTAAAGTTGGTGGCGATTTTGAGCCTATGGGAGCTTGGGGATTGCCATTTTTAAATACACTTATTTTGTTAACAAGTGGGGTTACATGTACTTGGGCGCATCATGGGCTTCTAGCTAAAAAACGCGATCAACTGATTAAAGGTTTGCTAGCAACTGTTGGGTTGGGATTCTTATTTGTTGCTTTTCAAGCAATTGAATATCACGAAGCCTATACCGAAATGGGGCTAACATTAGGTTCAGGTATTTACGGGTCAACGTTCTTTATGTTGACTGGATTTCATGGATTTCATGTTTGTGTAGGTGCAATCATTCTTAGTGTTGTTCTGTTTCGTAGTTGGAAAGGTCACTTTCAGCCTGAAAACCATTTTGCTTTTGAAGCTGCAGCTTGGTATTGGCATTTTGTTGACGTAGTCTGGTTAGGGTTGTTCATATTTGTTTATTTGATGTAACTTAAAATGTAAGCACAAAAAAAGCGCTGCTAACCGGCAGCGCTTTTTTTTTGTCGGTGTTGTTTGGTTTTTTACTTATTTGGTTGTTCTGTAGGCGGTCTGTGCATTTGCATACCAATGCCATCAGGTTTGAAAAGCCCAGTTGCAAAAGCAATAAAAAGAAAAATAAACAGCAATATTGATAATGAAATTCGAAAAGTGAGGGCTTTTACCGTTTTTTCGGACGGTTCAGATGAGTCGCGTTTGACGAGATGAAATAACGCCGACCCCAAGCTAATAATTATCAGAACAAAAGAGATAATAACGATACTTTTAATGATCATGGAGTGATTAATTCTGAATTAAGTGTTGTTATATTCTCTGCCATTCATGCAGTTATGCCAATAACAAAAAATATGTTGATCAAAATTAGCCACTATTCGTTGAAGATTGAACCAATATCTTTTCTACCTTATCTATGTGTATTTTCGCTGCTGATGTCTTTGGGATTTTGGCAATTAGATCGCTCAAATCAAAAGAGAGAGTTTTTAAACTTAGAGGAGCAAGCTAGAGCGGCAGAAGTTTTGACGTTCTTTACAGTTCTTCCTGACCATGCTGATAAGCTGAGATTTAAAACGATAGTAGTTGAGGGACGCTATGATTCAAATCATCAATTTTTGCTGGACAATCAGATAATCGAAGGGAAAGTTGGCTATTTTGTTTTGACTCCTTTTTTATTAAAAGGCCAAGAAAAGGCTATTTTAGTAAATAGAGGATGGGTACCTTTAGGGGCTGATCGCTCAATTTTGCCAACAATAAGCCTTGATCAAGGATTAGTTAATATTAAGGGACGTATCAATAACTTCCCTAGCGTAGGTATTAAGTTGGCCGGTGCAGAGCGCCCATCGGATAGTTGGCCATCCATTGTGCAGGTGGTGAATAGCGATATAGTTGGTAAAAAATTAGGTTATTCACTGTTAGATTTTCAGTTGGAACTTGATAAAGACATGCCAGATGGTTTCAAGCGGGAATGGCATGCTCCAGTAGTGATGTTGCCAGAACAACATGTTGCCTACGCGGTACAATGGTTTTTATTAGCATTGACTCTCACAATAATTTTTATTTGGTACAGTTTAAAATCAGCAAAATGAGTAATCAAAGAAACAAAAATAGATTATTGATAGTAAGTATTTTCGCTATGTCTATCGTGCCGTTTTTGATAGCCTGGGGATTAAAGCAAAATCCGCAGTTTTTATCGGGACGAACTAATCACGGGCAGCTGATAACGCCTGCTGTGACGACAGAGCGCTCAGAATTATTAGGTTTTGACCAGTTTTCTCAAGATAACATCAAAGAACTTGCTGGGCACTGGTTGATTGTTAATGTCATTCCCAGTAAAGAATGCAACGAACTATGTATGCAATCTATTCAAAAAACAAAGCAATTGCGGCTTATGTTGAATAAAGAATTGACCCGGACGCGGCGAGTAGTCCTAGTGGTACAAGATGTTTCCCCAGAGATTGCAAGCAAGTGGTGGGAAAGTGATGACACTTTGTTGAAGATCAAACCCAGTGCGGCAGTAGTAAAAAAAATTACTGAATTAAGATCTGGCATTATTCCAGATGGAATGATTTTTTTAATGGATCCGCTTGGGAATTTAATGATGCAGTATGAACCAGGCTTTGATCCTTATGATGTAAAAAATGATCTTATGCATCTTTTAAGAATTTCACAAATTGGCTAACCACAACATGTTTAGAAAATTAACTCTGTTTGCTGCGATTTTGGCGTTTTGTACTGCCGCGTTTGTTTTAAATACACGCCATGATATTTGGGCCTCTCTTACATGCAGTTGGTATGCAAACTGTCAGAATTGGAATCATCCTGAGCCTTATCAATACTCTAAATATTTCATTTTTCCAGCTTTATTGGCTGTTATTAGCATAGCGTTACTATTCCTTTCATGGTGGCAAAAACATTGTCGTTTGGCTGCCATGGCAGCGTCAGGTTTTTTATTAATGTTGATCGCTGCGCTGAGTAGCTTAGTGTTTGTGTTCGAAATTAATGAACAAGCTATTGCTTATACCAGCATTTTTACGATGCTAAGTATGGTTTGTGTTTGGTTACTATTTTGGATGTATTTGCGAGTTAACCCAGCCATTTCGAATTTGGAGCGCTTTAGTTGGGTCGGAGTATTTGCGAGGATTGCGGTTGTTTTGTTATTAGTTGAGATTGGTTTGGGCATTCTCGTAACTGACGGACAGGCGACTTTAGCCTGTGGTGGTTTTCCTGAGTGCAATGGCTCGTGGTGGCCGCAGGCTGATTATCGCAGCATAGTAGACTTATTCAGTCTCTATTCAACGTATCCAATTAATTTGGATTTACAGGCAGCTGTCCATTGGCTTCATAGAATGGGTGCGCTAGTTTGCTTGGTAGTGTTTAGCTTAATAACGCTAACTGCCGGGGCAAAGCATCGCCCTAAACAAGTCAGAATTGCATCGCTGTGGTTGATTATTCTACTGGTTGCTCAAATCAGTTTTGGTATTGCAATAATTGAATTGGGTGCGCCTTTGTGGGCAACTGCGGCACATAATTCAGTTGCTATATTACTTATGTTGCCACTGATAGCCATAAGTTTTTATAGTAGATATGGTTATATAGGTGAACAAGGTGCTCTAAAAGAAGTAGCTCAACAAGCAGGTGTTATAGCCGCTGATATTGAGATTCGGGCTGAAAAAACACCAGAGACTTTGTTTGTACGTCTCAAAACCCAGTTAAATAAGACCCGATCCGGTCTAAGTGGTGTATTAGCTGTTATTCCACTTGGACAGAAATCGATCAACGGCGATTTGCTGGAAGAAATTGAAGCTAGTTTGTTGATGGCGGATATTGGTGTTGATGCTACAGCTGCGATTATTAATCGATTAACAATCAGTGTTGAAAAACATCAGCTAAATGATGTTGATGCATTAACTGCGATTTTAAAGCAGGAATTACTGGATATGCTTCGGCCTTGCAATTTGCCATTGCACATTCCCAAACAAGATAAGCCGTTTGTGATTTTGGTGGTTGGAGTTAATGGAGCTGGTAAAACTACTACTATAGGTAAGCTTGCCAAACGCCTCCAAATCCAAGGTCATAGTGTAATGCTGGCTGCAGGTGATACGTTCAGGGCAGCTGCGGTTGAACAATTGCAAACATGGGGTGAACGCAACAACATTCCCGTTGTGGCTCAACATACAGGAGCTGATTCTGCTTCAGTTATTTATGATGCGTTGCAATCTGCTCAGGCTAAGGGGGTAGATGTGTTGATTGCTGACACTGCTGGGAGATTACATACCAAATCCCATCTAATGGATGAATTGAAAAAAGTTAAACGGATTATGAGTAAACTGGATGAATCCGCGCCCCATGAAGTTCTGCTGGTTCTTGATGCAGGTACAGGACAAAACGCTTTATCACAAGCGAGATTGTTCAACGAAACAGTGGCACTTACTGGTTTGGCGCTAACTAAGCTTGATGGCACCGCGAAAGGAGGGGTTATTTTTGCTTTGGCCAAACAGTTTGGTATTCCCATTCGCTATATAGGCATAGGCGAGGGGATAGACGATTTGCAAGATTTTGATGCAGATAATTTTGTTAACGCATTGTTTATAAAAGATTAAAAGACTTAATGTTACAGTTCGATAAAGTCAGCATGCGTTACCCTGAAGTAGGCGATGTGCTGAAAAATATTTCTTTTAGCCTGCACCCTGGAGAAATGGCATTTTTGACAGGACATTCTGGGGCAGGTAAGAGTACGTTATTTAAGCTGATTGCGGTGATGGAGCGATGTAATCGCGGAGAAATTGTATTTGCTGGCCAAAATCTAAACAAAGTAAGCAATAGGCAAATCCCTTATGTCAGACGGAATATGGGGCTTATTTTTCAGGATTACAAATTGCTTCAAGATAGAACTGTATTTGACAACGTTGCTTTGCCTTTAGTAATCGCAGGCTATGGACATGGTGAAATTTCCAGGCGTGTGCGAGCCGCTTTAGATAAAGTCGGTTTATTAGGTAAAGAAAAAAAATATCCATTGTTATTATCCGGTGGTGAACGGCAGCGTGTAGGTATAGCCAGAGCGGTGGTGAATAAACCGGCAATGATACTGGCTGATGAACCGACTGGAAATTTGGATCCTGAATTGTCCAAAGAGATCATGCATTTATTTGAGCAGTTTCAACAGGTCGGGGTGACAGTGTTAATCGCATCTCATGATATATCTTTGATTGCACGTATGAATTATCGCGTCTTGAAGCTGGATCATGGGCAATTAGTTGCGAGTTAGGCCATGAAACACAGTATTAGAAATCAGCACAGAGCGGAAGGCAGACAAACCAGAAAATCTGGTGGTTACCTTATGGATAGGCTTATAGCCTACCGAGATCTTCATGCCCATGCTTTGTTTTCAAGTCTTGGTCGCTTAGTTGCGTCGCGTTTTGCAACGGTTATGACAATCGTGGTGTTAGCAATTGGTATTTCCCTCGCTAGCGGTTTTTATATTCTGGTGAAAAATTTGCAGCAATTGGCGGGCAATCTGGAATCTAGCAACCAAATTTCTTTGTTTTTAAGAGAAGAAGTCTCTGATACAAACGCTAAAAAACTTGCCGAAACCATTAAGAAAAATTCAGATGTGCTTGATGTCAAACTCATTTCCAAGGAGCAGGCCTTAAAGGAGTTTGAGACATACAGTGGCTTTGGCGCAGCGGTAAAAGCGTTGGATAAAAATCCTTTGCCTATCGTTATTCAGGTATTGCCCAAAAACTCATTGGAAGATGTAGTTGTTTTAGATAGCTTGGTTGAGCATTTCAAACAAGTTCCTGAAGTGGATATTGCTCAGGTAGATACGCAATGGGTCAAGCGGCTGCAATCAATTATGGAATTGGCTCGGCGCGGTGTTGCACTGCTCAGTGGTTTACTGGGAGTCGGCGTACTGTTTATTACGGCCAACACAATACGTTTAGAATTACATAATCGCCGCGAGGAAGTATTGATTGCTAAGCTGGTTGGGGCAACTAATGGCTTTATTCAACGACCGTTTTTATATAGCGGTTTTTGGCTGGGTTTTTTTTCTGGAGTTGCTGCTTGGTTTATCGTCACTTTGACGACATTGATTTTAAAACAACCGATTGAAAAACTATCCGGTTTATATGATGGTTCCTTTCATGTAGTGTTTTTGGGGGGGCTAGAAACCATTGCTCTGCTAGCTATTTCTGCCGCACTGGGTATGCTAGGGTCATGGATAGTTGTTTATTTTCAATTGAGGCGGCTTAAACCTGAGTGAAAATATTGTTATAAAGTTGTTAGCACTCTATTGTTGAGAGTGCTAGAATAAAAACAAATAATTTTTGAGAGGGGAATGATTGTGAGTAATTCATTAGTTTTGCCCGTTAATTTGTCAGTCGGCACATTTGACACTTACCTCAATGTTGTCAGACAAATGCCTAAGTTGGACGCTGAGCAAGAGCGAGAGCTGGCATTAAGATTTAAAGATGATGGCGATCTGGAAGCCGCACGCCAACTGGTTATGAGCAATTTGCGTTTTGTAGCGCATGTCGCGAGAGGTTACAGTGGCTATGGTTTATCTATGCCCGACATTATTCAAGAAGGAAATATAGGCTTGATGAAAGCTGTCAAACGCTTTGATCCTGATATGGGCGTTCGACTTATTTCATTTGCAGTACATTGGATAAAAGCTGAAATACACGAATACGTGATTAAAAACTGGGGCATTGTAAAGATTGCAACTACAAAGGCTCAACGTAAATTATTTTTTAATCTTCGTAAAACTAAACGTGATTTGGGTTGGTTGTCTGGTGATGAAGCGGCATCTATTGCGAAAGATCTGAATGTCGATGTTGCAGAAGTGTATGAAATGGAAAAAAGGCTAGGCAGTCGCGATATGTCTTTTGATGCGCCCGTTGATGAACCGGAAGATGAAAGCTACTCAGCGCCTGCAAACTATCTGCAACAGCATGGTGCTGATCCGGCCTTGTTGCTTGAAGATGCTGATTGGCAGGGACGTGAACAAGAGTTGTTAACAGACGCGCTGTCTCAGCTAGATGAACGTAGCCAGGATATCCTGGCAAGTCGCTGGTTGACAGAGCAGAAAGCCACCTTGCATGAGCTTGCTGATCGCTATGGCGTATCAGCCGAAAGAATTCGGCAGTTGGAGCAAAATGCCATGAAAAAACTGAAATCGTCGATTATGCTGGCTGCTTGATAAGACTGGTCGGCACTTTCTAAGGCTTGGTGAAAAAACTCACCAAGCCTTTTTTATTGCTAAAAAGAACGTCGATATTACGCTGGAGTCAGCAGATTGAGCACTGTTTGTGCCTGTTCTGCCGCTTCATGGCCCAGATCAGTCAAATAGCCGCCATCTTCCAATGTTATCAAGCCCTTGTCGAACAATCGGCGTGTAGCAGCAATAATTTCTGGGGCGGCAGTTTTATGTACCTTGATGCCTTCTTGTGTGGTGGATAAATTGTAGCGAACAAGAATATTTAGTTCTTCGACAATATCTTGGGTATAGGGCATAGAAATTTCTCATAATTGATTAACGTGGGGCGATAGCATAAAGCTATTTGCAAGTAAGAACGACTCTTTTTGTCGTAATAGTACCTATATAAATGACGACAAGACCAAGGTAGACAAAAATGGTTAACAATTCGACACCGTTACCGATGCTCGGTTGGCGTGAATGGGTTGCTTTGCCGACGTTCAATATTGAACGTATCAAAGCTAAAATTGATACAGGCGCCCGTTCTTCAGCATTACATGCATTCATCATTGATCCCTATCGAAGAGGTGGTGAAAATTGGGTGATGTTTGCGATACATCCCTTACAAAAAAACTCTGATGTGATTGTCGAATGCCATGCACAAGTCAAAGATAGGCGCTTGGTTTCTGATTCAGGTGGGCATAAACAACGCCGGTATGTTATCGATACCCAACTAATGCTTGGTAATTTCATTATTAATGCAGAAATGACGTTGACGAATCGGGACAGCATGCGTTTTCGTATGCTGTTGGGGCGAACGGCTATGAATGCGCAGTTTATCATTAACCCTAACGCTTCATACTTGCAGGGAAGCCCCTGCATCATTGAAGGCCAACGATTATTAAAAGAACACAATTTATTCAAATGACGATAAAGCGAACATTAGCATTCATAGGCCTTCGAATTTCTAGTGGTACTCGATATGGATAATCTATCTGCAATCGTTATTGCTTTGCTGCTGGTTGCTCTGAATGGATTTTTTGTAGGTGCAGAATTTGGTCTCGTTAAACTGAGGCAGACTCGAATTCGTGCAATTGCAAAAACTCATGGGTGGCGAGGACGTATTCTGGAGAAGGTTCATGGCAAACTTGATGCCTATCTATCAGCCTGCCAACTTGGAATTACTCTAGCTTCATTAGGTTTAGGCTGGGTTGGCGAGCCCGCATTTGCTAATATTCTTGAGCCGCTGTTTGTTAGAGTCGGCATTACAACACCTGAGCTAATACATAGCGTTGCATTTGCATTTGCGTTTTCAGTTATCTCATTTTTGCATATTGTTGTCGGTGAGCTTGCACCAAAGTCGTTAGCTATTCGTAATCCAGAAAAGGTCGGCTTAATAAGTGCAGTGCCGCTCTATGGTTTCTATTGGTTAATGTACCCGGCAATTTGGCTGCTTAATTCCAGTGCTAATTTAGTTTTGCGAGTGATGGGCTTAGGCCAGGGGCACGGTCATGACGTCCACTATTCAGCCGACGAACTCAAACATATTTTGCGCAGCAGTTCGAGCGAGCGTTTTACCCGCGACGAATGGAATATTCTGGCGAAAACACTTGATTTCAGCGAATTGGAAGTATCTGATTTAATGCGGCCGATACACGAAATAACTGCCTTACATAGGGGAATGACGCTACAGCAAAACTTAACTTGTGTGTCACAAAAACGTTTCAGCCGTTATCCCTATTTCGACAATAATGGTGTTGATGTGTTGGGGGTCATTCATCTGAAAGATTTGTTTTTCGCCCAACAAAGTGGCATGGAAATCGACGATTTAAGAAAATTTCTTCGTCCCATTCAATACATTTCTCCGCACATGTCCGCGTTGGCGTTATTTCGCCAATTTCGCATGGGCGCCGGACACTTTGCGATCATTGGACAAAAAGGCCAAAAACCGCAAGGATTCATCAGTCTGGATAACTTGTTAAGTGCGATGGTAGGAGAAATACGTGATGAGTTTCGTCAAAACAGCAATGACTGGACGCGGCTAGATGATGGTACATTGATCGGTAAAGGCAGCTTGCCGATATTTTCTCTGGAACGGATTCTTGGTATCGACATCGAGAACGAAGAACTTGATTTAGAAGATGAAGTCTCGATTGGTGGTCTAATTATGTCGAAACTCCAAGATATTCCAGTAGAAGGACAGCAAATTGAATTCAACCAATTTGATGTTGCAGTTAAAAAAATGAACGGGCCAAGTATTGGCTTAGTTCACATTTACCCGAAAAATATACTTCAAACTGCTAACCACTAATCGTAACAGCCTTAGTGAGTAGCAAACTCCTAAGGCTGTTGGCATGGATTTAAAAATAGCGGCTGTTTAACAAGAAGTGAGCGGCGATACTTGCGAAGTAACCCAAGGCGATGACCGGTGTCCATTTTAAATGGCTTGTAAACGTATAAATGCCTTTAGCTTGCCCCATCAAGCCGACGCCAGCGGCAGAACCCACGGCCAACATGCTACCGCCTACACCAGCTGTTAACGTGACTAACAGCCATTGGCCCTGAGAAATATCCGGTGCCATGGTGAGTACCGCGAGCATGATGGTGCCGTTATCAACAAATGCGGAGGCAATGCCGACTAGGATATTGGCAATTGTTGGGTCCATGTTGCCGTATAGATGTAAGGAAGCTATCTCTAAATAACCGATAAAGCTTAAGCCTCCCACTGCGACCATTACGCCGTAAAAGAATAACAGGGTGTCCCATTCCAAGTTTGCTACTTTGTCAAAAACATCAAATGATTGTCCTTCGTCTACTTCGGACATTGCCAAGGTTTTGGGTTTATTCATCCATTTCATGGGGCCAAAATAATCAATTTTGATATTTTGTAAGGGTTCGGAAAGGTCAGGATTTTGAAATGCGATTGGTGGATGCTGGTGATTAGCGGAATCAGCGGCAGTTTTCTGCAGGTAGTAACTGAAAAACTTCAGGTAAGTCAGTCCGAGCATCATGCCGGCGGCAGGAGGTAGCTTAAGGAAGTTTTCAAAGCAAGTTGCAGTGATGATGGTTAAGACGAACAAACCAATGATCACAAAACCGCCTCGTCTCATGGCCTGTGCTTCCATAACTGCAGCCGGTCTTTCTTTGGGTATAAAGAAGTGCATGATGGCGGCTGGGACAACGAAATTAACAATAGCAGGAATTAGCAGCGAGAAGAAATCTGTAAATGGAACGACACCTTTTTGCCAGACCAGAAGAGTGGTGATGTCACCAAAAGGGCTAAATGAGCCGCCAGCATTGGCAGCTACTACGACATTGATACAGGATAAGGTAACAAAGCGGGGACTGTCTTTGCCCATGGCCAAAATCACCGATCCCATCAATAATGCAGTGGTCAAGTTATTGCAGCCGGATGAAATAAAGAAAGCTTGAAAGCCGGTAATCCAAAATAACTGCCGATAAGTAAAATTCTTGCTTAACAACCAGACTCTAAGACTTTCAAACACACCACGGTCTTCCATGGCGTTTAGGTACGTCATAGACACCATGATAAAAAGAAACAGTTCAGCGTAACTTTCCAAAGAAGAACGAAATGCTATTCCGGCTTGTTCGCTCATACCATCGCTAGCGTAAACGCTGGCGATTAATATCCATATCACACTTGCCGCAAACACCATCGGTTTGGATTTGCGTAGTTCGGTGACTTCTTCCAGCATGGCTAGAAAATAGGCACAAGTGAAAAGCACTAAACTTACATAGCCGATCAAATGAGCTGTCAAATTTAGAGGATTAGCGTGCTCACTTAAAGACGCGCCATCAGCCGCCTCTGAAAAACACGGCAATAGCATAGTAAGCAATAAAAGACAGTATTTTGAGCAACGCAACATTTGTATTTCCTTGTCTAATTGTGGGCTGGTCCTAATTTTTACGACGTACAACCCTACGCAATTTTTAATAAAAACATTATAAGCAAAAACAGCACCAGAGAATGCCTAGAACTGATTACTTTGGATCTAAGGCCGCACTATAACTGATTAAAAGTAGTAATCTTTGGGCTATTAAAGTGGCGGCTGCATGGTGCCGGAGGTTTTGATTCGCACAATGTTTCCAACCGTTAAGCTACCACATTGATCATGTAAGGCATTTTGACCGAAATAAACTTTATTTTGCCATTTTCTCGTGCGATTGAGCGTTGTCAATGGCTCTTTTCCTGATTTGCCGGTGCTTGGGTCGATGGTTGGTACGGAACAGCGAGCGCAAGGCTTGGTTAGTCTGAAGTCAATTTCGCCAATGCTGATTTCTCGCCAGTAGTCTTCGGCATAACTTTCGCAACCAGAAACAACTAAGTTGGGTCTGAACCTTATCATCGGCAAATTCAGCTGCATCTCTTGATTGAGTGCGGCTAGTGATTGTTCGGAGACAATTAAAAATGGAAAACCATCGGCAAACGATACTTGATCGTCGGCTTTGGCGTAATCAGGATTAACCAGGCGAATAAGCTCATCCGGTTGATAAACCAATCGACAGCCAACGCCTAGAAAATCGCCCAGCCATTTATCAGCGTCTTCTGAAACACTGTGGGCAAGGCACTGATCGTGCCAGATAGTGCTGTTGATAATGTCTCCGCTGCTTGGATGCAGTGGCAGATGCAAATCGCCCATGTCCGGCGCTGATAAAATCAGGTGATTTTCGGTCAGCGCCGTTTTGATTAAGGCCATCTGCGGCAATCTGCGCTGACTTAAAAATTGTTGGTTGCTGTCGACAAGCATCCATCTTCTGTCAAAGAGCAAACCTTTTTCTGTGACGGGCCAACTGGTTACCTGTATGCCTGCCAGCGATTTAACAGGGTAGACATGTATCTCGGTTAAGGTGATCGGTGTCATGTTAACCAAGCAGTTCTTTTACGACGCGAGAAGTCATTGCACTTTGGGAGCCTAGTGCTTGAGATGGATTATTTTGTATGCCATTGAGCAACGCTGAGAGAGTTTTATTGGCTTCCTCCATGTTTTCTATAGGCTGAATTTTGGTGAGATTTTTAGCAGCGGCTGTGGCCGAAAGTTTTAGCGAGTCGCTGGAAAGATTGACTGTCGATGTAGACTTGTCACCGTCGTTGTCTTGATCCTGCCGAGCTTCGGTAACAGACTCATTGGTTTCATTGAGGACGTTGCTGGTGTTACGTTGTATTGAAGTTAGACTAGCTAGGGAGTTCTGTAGTGGTTGTGGAATTGCCTTGGTTTCCATTTCAGTTACCTTAAAAAGTTATCAACGGAATAAAAAACAGTATTTATTTGAATACCAATTTGCGTTGTGTTTCGAGCAGATAATCGCCTAAGGCATCGTTGGTACGATCAAACTTGATACCGTATTGAGTCTGGTCAGCAAGCGCTTTACGTACTACTTTGGCTTGAATAATAAAGCTTTTTAGATCTTCAAAGGTTAGCGTTAAAGTGATTTTTTTATTAAGAGGCAGTTTCTGGCTAGTAGCGATCAGAACGCCTTTGCTACTTATATCTATTAATTCAACAAAAATGTCTTTGTTAAAACGAAAACCAAAGTTGAACCAACTAATTTTGCAAACAGAGGCGGCGATGTCTTCTCGGATATAGCGTGTTGCAACACGTTTGTTAGTAATAGGTACGTCGGAAAAATCAATATCGAATAGATCATCCGGAAATTCTAAATTGTCATCAAAATCGGACATAAAGTTCCTACAAGGCAGTTGCCTATAAAAGTTAGCTCAAGTATCAACCGTAACATGATAAATTTCAAATGCTGACGGGATAAACTTAAAAGCAAAAGCTAAAAATATCCCTGAATCCGTTAAAATTAACTAACTGTGTGTTTTTATTGGAAGACAATGCTCTCAATTAAGTCGTTTTTTCAGATCACTATTAAGTGTTTGTTGTTAACTCAGTTAATCGCCGTCGGTACTTCGCATGCTGCGACAGCCAAAGCTAAACAGATCATCAACATAGCCTATTTAACCCAAGAACAAGCCCCGCCACCGGCGCTATCCAATCTTGATCCATTCATTAAAGATAAAGGCTTGCCAGGTGCTGAGCTGGGTATTGCCGACAATAATACTACCGGTCAATTTACCAGCCAGCAGTTCGTTTTGAAGACTTTTATTGTTCCGCTAGATGGCAATATCGTTGATACATATAACAAAAATATTGCCGGGCAATACTCATTTGTTGTGGTTAATTTACCCCCAACACAATTGCAACAGTTAGCTGATATACCTGCAGCCAAACAAGCTGTGTTATTTGACGTAGCAACCACGGATGATGAATTACGTAACGGCCAATGTCGCAGCAATGTTTTACATCTATTGCCAAGCCGCGCAATGCGCGCTGATGCGTTGGCGCAGTACATGATGAAAAAGCGTTGGAGTAAGTGGTTTTTGGTGGTTGGACCCAATCAGGAAGATCGATTATATGCAGACGCCATCAAACGAGCAGCTAAGCGCTTTGGGATGAAAATCGTGGCAGAAAAAACTTGGGAACATACCTTCGATGCCCGACGTACCGCGCAATCAGATGTAGCGGTATTCACACAAGTCGACGATTACGATGTGCTGGTAGTCGCTGATGAACAAGGCTTGTTTGGCGAATATTTGGATTATCGTACTTGGCTCTCAAGACCTGTTATCGGTACTCAAGGTTTACAGGCGACCGCCTGGCATAAAACCCATGAACAGTGGGGCGCAGTGCAGATGCAAAATCGCTTTAAAGATAAGGTCGGACGCTGGATGGAAGAACAGGATTACGGCGCTTATTTGGCGGCCAGAGCCATTGGCGAAGCAGCCACACGTATCAAAAGCAATGAGTTAAAGCCGGTGAAAGAGTATTTGTTGAGTGATCAATTTGCTTTGCAGGGTTATAAAGGCAATCCGTTGTCATTCAGGCCCTGGGATGGGCAATTGCGCCAGCCAGTCTTATTATCAGCGCCAAGGTCGCAGGTCGCGGTGGCACCGATAGAGGGATTTCTGCATCCCAAAACCGAATTAGATACATTGGGTTATGATCAACCCGAATCACAATGTCAATGGAGCAAACAATAATGAAGAAAAATGTACTTGGACTGTTTTTATTAACGACATTAGCTGGACAGGTTAATGCAGAAACAGTTTTTGTAACGCTGGAAAAAGACAATGCCTTGGCTGTAGTTGATCCGATTGCCGGAAAATTACTCAAGACTGTGCCGGTAGGTCAGCGCCCGCGTGGTATTTCGATTAGCCCGGATTACAAATATTTGTATATTGCTACCAGTGATGACAACACTATTAAAGTGATTGATGCCAACTCTCTTAAAGAAGTCGGTAAATTACCATCTGGTGAAGATCCGGAAACATTCGCGCTAAATCCCAAAGGTGATCGGATGTACGTCTCCAACGAGGATGACAGCATGGTGACCGTGATTGATGTCGCCAAGAAAAAGGCCATCAAACAAATTAAAGTGGGTGTGGAGCCTGAAGGTATTACTGTCAGTCCTGACAATAAGTGGGTGATTAGCGCCTCTGAAACCACCAATATGCTGCACTGGATCGATACTAAATCCAGTGAGATTTCCGATAATACCTTGGTCGACCCGCGTCCCCGTGCTTTGGGGTTTACCGCCGATAGCCAGCAATTATGGGTGACATCGGAAATGGCCGGTACCTTGATGATTCTTGATGCCAACACCCGGCAATTGCTTAAAACAGTTAAGTTTGCAGCGCAAGGTGTGACTGCCGATAAAATCCAGCCGGTGGGTGTGGTGATAGATAAAGAGCGTAAACGCGGCTATGTGGCATTGGGGCCAGCCAATCGCGTTGCTGTGATTAATGCGCAAACTTTTGAAGTGGAAAAATACCTGTTGGTTGGACAGAGAGTCTGGAATCTGGCGTTTTCACCCGACCAAAAAAGGCTGTACACCACCAATGGAGTCAGTAACGACATTTCCATCATCGACCTTGACGAGCAAAAAGTGACCAAGTCCATCGCTGTCGGTACTTACCCGTGGGGCGTTGCAGTAAAACCATGAGTGAAAAAATCGCGTTATCCATTGACGATTTAAGTTTTTCTTACGGCGGTAAAAAAGCCTTAGATAAGGTCGCTTTTTCCATTCGCTCCGGTGAATGTACTATTTTGCTTGGCCCCAACGGCGCAGGCAAAAGCACACTGTTCGCATTAATCACCCACTTATATGATACTCATCAAGGCCGTATTGAATTATGTGGTTTTGATGTCAAACAACACACCCGCAAAGCTTTGGCAAAACTGGGTGTGGTGTTTCAGCAAACTACCTTGGATATGGATTTGTCGGTCGTACAAAATTTACGCTACCACGCTGCATTACAAGGCATGAGTGGAAAACTGGCGATGCAGCGTATTCAAAAAGAGCTGGAACAGCTGAATATGTACGACCGGCGTTTTGAAAAAGTCCGTCAGCTGAACGGCGGGCACCGGCGCAGGGTGGAAATTGCTCGGGCATTGTTGCATAAACCTGAAGTGCTGTTGCTGGATGAACCGACCGTCGGTTTGGATGTGCCCAGCCGTCAATCGATTGTCGATTATGTGCATCATCTTGCTGCCAACGAAAACATGGCGGTGTTATGGGCCAGCCATTTAATCGACGAAATTTATCCGGATGACCATTTGGTGGTGTTGCACAAAGGCCAAGTCAAGGCTAACGGTACGGTAGACGAAGTGCTGCAACTCACTAATAGCACGTTAATCAAAGATGCTTTTTATCAGTTAACGCAAGGAGAGCAAGCATGAACATTCTGCATTATTGGCGCGCCATGTGGGGCATTATCGGGCGTGAACTATGGAGATTTGTAACTCAGCGCGAGCGCTTTATTTCGGCCTTGGTCAGGCCCTTGATCTGGTTATTTGTGTTTGCGGCCGGATTTCGTGCCGCGTTGGGCTTGGCGATTACGCCGCCTTACGAAACCTACATTCTCTATGAGGTTTACATTACTCCCGGCTTGCTGGGCATGATCCAATTATTCAACGGCATGCAGAGTTCCTTATCCATGGTCTACGACCGGGAAATGGGCAGCATGCGCATCTTGTTGGTATCGCCATTGCCACGCTGGTTTTTATTGCTCAGTAAATTATTGGCGGGAACCGGTGTATCGATTGTGCAGGCCTATGTGTTTTTAGGAATCGCCAGAGCGTATGAGATTGAAGCGCCGTGGCAAGGTTATTTGTGGGTGTTGCCCGCGCTGGTATTATCGGGATTAATGCTGGGGGCGTTAGGCTTATTGTTATCGTCATTTATCAAACAACTGGAAAACTTTGCCGGGGTGATGAACTTTGTGATTTTTCCGATGTTCTTTATGTCAACCGCGTTGTATCCATTATGGAAACTGCAAGAATCCAGTGAGCTTTTAAAAAATCTGGCCCAGTACAACCCGTTCTCACAAGCCGTAGAGCTGATTCGCTTTGCCTTATATGCGCAGTTTAATCAGACGGCATTTATTTACACTTTAAGTGCATTTGTGATTTTCATGGCCGCTGCAATTATCGGTTACAACCCTTCCAAAGGCATGATGGCACGAAAAGGCGGTGCCGGGGGATGACATTATTGCCTGACCTAGCAGCGGCGCAAAAAATTAACAGTTTTTTGTGAACGAATGAAAAACTCTTTCTTTTTGGTGATTCCCAAGCAGCAGAGTAATGCGTTGCGCCTGAAAGAATTTGAAGAAAAAACCCTGCAACACTGGATTAATGAACTCCCAACTGCTAATCCAGGTCTGGCCACTCGTTTGATTCATGATTTTCTCGCCGAGTTTAATAGCCTGGAAATGCCGGCTCAGTTACGACTGTCGGCATTGGAATTATTAAGGCCCAGCGTGTTGGTTATTGAAGATTATCTTCGTTCCCGACTCATTACTACAGGCTTTCCAAAAGAAGAAGCAGACAAAAAAATCCTTGCAGTATTGGTGTCAATACAACGGCACAGCACTATTGGCTACTGGATGGTGCTTAAAGAGTTGACCCTACGTGATGCCGGGTGGTTTCAAGGCAAAAATATCGCGGTGGCTATTCAACGCTGTATCAAAGGCTTAAGTAGCGTGGTTATTAGCCATTTTATTATGGGTATGACCGTCCCTGACTGGGTGTGGATAGACTTACATTCGTTGTATCGGTTAAGCGTAAAAACCAAAAAAGACACCACTAAAGTCGTCAACGATGCCGGGCAACTTAATAAGGGCAGCAGTCCTGAAGAATGTTACCGGCAAATTCTGTTGCTTAGCCTGACTGATCCCACCGGATTGATGCAAAAAGAAGTGCTGCTGGTATATAAATTTATAGAAACCATGGACGACTTGGTCAGTTTGAAAAACCAACCGATTGCCGGTCAACAATTGCAGTGCGTTATCCAGACAGATGAAGATTTACCGCCGTTTTTTGACAATAGCCCAGCCAAGCAAGACGCGTCTAGGCAGTACCTGGATTTAACAAAGCTGCACAAGGCTCTGATTAACAAGCAAAAATTGGGCAGTACCTCGGAAGCTCGATTTAGTTCAGTGCATGTGCTTAAAAACGACAGCGGCAAACCTACCTTAGAACTATTGGATTACCTTGAACAACGCTGGTCTGGTGTTGAACTTCAAGGTGCTGCACTTTTTCCTGACCGTTTGGATCGCTATGTAGCGATAGGATTGGAAGCGAATCATGATTTGTTGATGTCGCAATCTATGCCGGCACCAAAAGATTTGGAGTTTTTGATGCAAACAGCGTCAGAGCGATTATTGTCCTGCAACTTTAATAAAACCGGTGCGTTGTCTGTCGGCAGTCTGGTGAGTTTTAGAAAAACCGATATTGCTGAACATCGCCGGTCTTTGGGTATAGTCAGCAAGCTCGTGGTAGAAAAACAAAGCGGCAAGATAAGTGTCGGACTGCAGTTGCTGGCGCGGCAGTCTTTACCGGTTACTTATGTGCATATCGATACCGGCATTAGCCAAAAAGGTTTGTTTTACGGCATCAAAGAGCCCGATGGCGAAAAAGGTTTTTTGCTGACAGATAATTTTGTACTTAAAAACGATGACATCATTCGGATGACGTTAAAAAATGAAGATCTGCCAATCATTCTGGGAAATAGGCGCAATGTCGGTTTGGGATATTGGCAGTTTGAATGCAGACGTCTTGCTGAAAATGCCAAAGTTAGCTTACCCGCCAAAAAAGGTTACGATTTCATTTGAGTAAACTGCAGGGTTTTTATGTTTTATTCAGGTAGAATGCGCCACCGAATTGCCATTGCCTGTGCAAGCAGCGAGCGTAAATTCTGAACGCTTCGACAGATTGTCTTCGAGCGGTTAAAACACTTTTGATCTCTTGACGGATTGATTCATGAAAATACTTATTCTGGGTGCGGGTGTGACCGGTTCATCGGTTGCTGAAGCCTTGGCTAGCGAAGAAAACGACATTGTTGTCGTTGATTTTAGAACCGAACTGCTTGATGCCCTTAAAGAGCGTTTTGACATTGCCACTGTTGCAGGAAATGCCGCTCATCCTAGTGTTTTAGAACAAGCCGGCGCCCAAACAGCTGACATGATTATCGCCGTTACCGATCGCGATGAAACCAACATGCTGGCCTGTGTCATTATTAATGCGCTGTACAGTCGCCCCAAAACAATTGCCCGTGTCCGTGCAATTGATTATTTGAAAAACCCCCTACTGTTTGGCCCGAATGGCATACCAGTCAATATAGTTATCAGTCCTGAACAAATTGTCATGGAATCCATTCGCAATTTGATCGAATTTCCCGGCGTGATGCATATTTCCGATTTTGCGGGTGGTCTGGTGCGTTTGTTTTCCGTCAAAGTGGTGGCGGACGGGTCTTTAACAGGTAAAAAAATCAAAACGCTTAAGCAGCGTCTGGTTGGCGGTAAGATTCGGGTCGTGGCAATTTTCCGGCAAGGTATTCCTCTAACAGTTAACGGCGAGGCGGTTATTGAAACGGGTGATGAAGTATTTTTTGTCTCGCCGAGGGAAGAAGTGCGTCGGGTCTTGAAAGAATTGAACAAGCTTGAAGCGCCATTAAAAAGAATAATTATTGCCGGCGGCGGTCATGTCGGTAAGCGTTTGGCGCTGGCATTGGAAAAAGACCACCAAGTAAAAATCATTGAAAAAGATCCCAGAAGAGCCAAAAAGATTGCCAATGATCTTGATCATAGCGTTGTGCTGTTAGGCGATTGTGCCGATGAATCTCTGTTGCTTGATGAAGCTATTGAAAGTACTGATTTGTTTTGCGCGATTACCGAGAACGACGGCGTCAATATTATCTCCGCGTCATTGGCTAAAAGTTTGGGCGCACGTAAGGCTATCTGTCTTCTCAATCATATTTCCTACACCAAACTGTTGCCCAATACGGGCATTGATGTTGCCGTGTTACCTAATCAAGAAACGCTGGGTAGTATCTTAAAACATGTCCGTAGAGGTGATGTGGCGCAGGTTAAATCCTTATGCGGAGGCACGGCGGAGGCGATTGAGGCAGTTGCCCATCATATGGAAGGAGAAAATTCAGTGGTGGGACGCAGGGTAGATTCGATTGATTTTCCTGAAGGCATTGTCATGGGAGCGCTGATTCGCAATAGCCAAGTTATTTCAATCCATCATGAGACCTTATTTGAAGAAGGTGATCATGTAGTGATGTTCGCAATGGACAAAAAATTAGTTGTAAACATTGAGAAAAAATTTCAACCCCTTTAGCAGAAATGCTCAAAACAATGTCCTTGCACCGCCCGCCGCTATTGTTTGGCGTGGCATTATTCAGTTCGCAGCCTCTTTGCTATTAGCAATTGAGCACTGACAGATTTTGTTATCTGCGGGGCTAGTGCTGCATAAACTCTAAAAGCGTCCATGAATGTTTTTCTTACTATTGTGCATATTTTCGGCCTAGTCACTATGGGCTTTAGCGGCTTAATGGCTACCTGTTGGCTGACCTCTAATATTGCAGAAGACGGAGCCACGGAGGCTTTTTTACTAGGCACTGAGATTACCTTGGCGCTTGGTGCCTTGATGTTTTTCCCAACACTACGCACGCCCAAAAAGGTGACTCGGCAAACAGGCTTTTTGTTGGTAGCGATTACCTGGTCACTGACTCCGGTATTTTGTACCTTACCACTGATGATGTATTTGCCTGGACTTAGCTTTATCGACGCTTATTTCGAGGTTGCTTCCGCTCTCACCACGACCGGTGCGACCATATTGAGCGGTATTGATCAGTTGCCTATGTCTATTAATCTTTGGCGGCATGAATTGTGTTGGATAGCGGGGATGGGCATCATCGTTTTTGCGGTAGCCATTTTGCCTGTTTTGGGTATCGGCGGGATGCAGTTGTATAAAGCGGAATCGCCGGGAACGGTTAAAGAGTCGGACCTGCCGCCGCGCATAGCGCAAACTGCGAAAGCTTTATGGCTGGTTTATGCAGGTATCACTATAGTGTGTATTATCGCCTTGCATTTTGCGGGAATGAATTGGTTTGATGCAATTTGTCATGCGTTTTCCGCGATGAGTTTAAGCGGGTTTTCTACACACGATAGCAGTGTCGGTTTTTTCAACTCTCTGTCCATTGAGATAGTGTTGATAACTTTCCAGTTACTGGCGGCGATCAATTTCGCCACTCATTTTGTGGCACTGCGAAAAAAGTCATTCAATCCCTATATAGATGACAGGGAGGCAAGAGCTTTTCTTATTCTAATAGTGTCGAGTTGTCTGGTAACAGCGTCAGTTTTATGGAAAGCAGGTACTTATCCTGACTTTTATACGGCTTTACGCCATGCGTCATTTAATTTAGTGACTATTGCTACCGATTGCGGCTTTGCTACCCAGGACTTCAATCAATGGCCTATTTTTGTACCGATGTGGATGTTGTTTTTAAGCTGCGTTTCTGCCTCATCAGGGTCTACTGGTGGCGGTATTCGGATGATTCGAACCATTATTCTGGTGAAGCAGGCGCGTTTGGAATTATTTAAATTCATCCATCCTTATGCAGTTAAATCCATGAAAATTGGTGACACGGTAGTTAACAGTAATATTGTTACCTCAGTGACCGGATTCATTTTTTTGTATTTTATCAGCATCGTCATTTTGGTATTTACGCTGCTGTTGAGTGGCCTTGATTTTATAACGGCTTTTTCGGCTGTTATCGCCTGTTTTAATAATGCCGGTCCAGGTCTTAACTTGGTGGGGCCCGCGACAAATTACACTGTTCTGAGCGATTTTCAAACGGGTGTTTGCTCATTTGCGATGCTGTTAGGTCGTGTGCAAATCTTCTCGATTGTTATTTTATTCGTGCCGGAATTCTGGAGAAAATAAAACGTGCAAACGACAGGCGACGATAATCGTAAACCTTATTCGCGACTGTTTTTTGCTTTGTGGCCTGACGAATCGACCCGCCAGATACTGACCTGCTTAACTGCAACATTTTCTGCACAAGCAGGTAAACCTGTCGTACCGAATAATTTCCATGTCACCTTGGTATTTTTAGGCACTGTCGATCAAACCACAGCATCGGCGATCAAACAACGTGCATGTGACATCAGTGTTGAGCCGTTTGAATTAACTTTTGAGAGCCTCAATTACTGGCAACAGCCCAAAATTTGCTGCCTTACCTGTAAAGACATTCCCCCGCAAATTATCGATTTGGCAAGCAAGTTGGATGCGCTTGCCAGACAGTTTGGCTTACAAACTGATCCTCGCCCTTACGTTCCACATATTACTTTGAGCAGGCACGCTCAGTCAGCCCCGGAGCAAGCTATAACGCCGATTGTGTGGCGTGCCGATGCTTTTTGTTTAGTGCAATCGAGCAGTGAGCCGGAAGGCGTTTGTTATCGAGTGTTGCAGCGCTGGCCGTTGTTGAACAATTTAAACTAACTCTGGGTCAGTCTGGTTTGATTTGTTTGATCTGACTGGTAAAGCGGCCTTGGGCAAGACGAGTTTCAACAATATCACCTACCGCCAACTGCTTAACCGATCTGATGACTTTGCCGCTATCCGGGGCTAAGGTCAGTGTGTAGCCACGATTTAAGGTAGCCAATGGGCTAACGACGTGTAACGTTTGACTGACATTAGCTAAGCGTTGCTGACAAGCCTGAAGTTTTTGCCGACTGCCGGCAGTAAGCTGTTTGTTGAGATAATTCAGACGTTGTTTGCAGTTGGCTATGGTATTGGCGGGGTTATATCGCCACAACGTCGCCGTTTTGGTGGCAAGTTCTGATGATTGACGAGCCAACCGAGTTTGTATTGCCAAATTAAGGCGACCTTCAAGCTCATCCATGCGTTGCAAATTGCGCAGCACGATAGCCCGAGGATGTTGTTGCTCCAAGCGTTTGGCTAGCCAGTCTAGCGATTGTTTTTGCTGATTGAGTTTTCGTTGCAGCTGTTGTTGTAAACGCGTTTCCAATTGTAAAAAACGTGTAAGCCATTGTTGTTGATCTGGAGTGGCATGTTCTGCGGCCGCCGATGGTGTCGGTGCGCGTAAATCGGCGACAAAGTCGGCTATCGTAAAGTCTGTTTCATGGCCGACAGCGGAAATTATGGGAATGGTGCTGGCAAAAATAGCCCTGGCAACGATTTCCTCATTAAATGCCCATAAATCTTCCAGTGAACCGCCGCCACGGCCAACAATCAGTACGTCACATTGCCGGCGTTGATTGGCCGCAGCAATTGCGTTGGTAATGTCATATTTAGCGTTATCGCCTTGCACGGCAACCGGGTAAATGATCACAGGCACAGACGGAAAACGTCTTTTTAACACGGTTAAAATATCGTGGATGGCCGCGCCGGTTGGTGAGGTAATCAAACCAATACACTGGGGTAGCGTGGGCAGGTTTTGTTTGTGTGCAGCATCGAACAGGCCCTCCGTAGCCAGTTTTTGTTTTAACGTTTCAAATGCGCGTCTGAGTACCCCGTCTCCGGCTTCTTCGATATGATCAACAATGAGTTGATAGTCGCCTCTGGGTTCGTACAAGCTGACTTGTGCTTTGACGATAACTTGTTTGCCGTTTTCCGGTTTGAAGGCTAATCGACGCTGTTGCGGGCGAAACATTGCACAGCGAACCTGGGCGTTGGCGTCTTTTAATGTGAAATAAAAATGACCTGAAGACGGTGCGCTGAAATTAGATAGTTCACCTTCAACCAGTACAGACAGAAAATGCTCGTTAAGTAGTTGGCCGGTGGCGCGGTTAAGCTGGCTGACTGTTAGTACGTTGCGCTGCATGGTGGTCGATAACTTAGGCTTTTTTCTGCAATTCTTCGCGTTGAATTTGCTGCATATAGCGCTGAATAAGACCTTCAAATGCCGGCGTTATTTGCGTGAATTTACAGCCTAAACGTTGGATTTTGTTAACTTTTTCTGGATTGACAATATCGTTGTAGCGAATTTCAAAGGTAATTTCACTTTCTCCAATAGAGTCCAATACAATCTTGGCTTTTTCAATTTGTGTGCCTGGAACCAGTAGCTCTGCTTGGGAGTCTTTAATCAAAAATTCAGCGAGATCGCTGGAATAGATGCGCATAGAAAAACCGGTCAAGCTGATGTCGTGTAGCTTGAGCACGATAGGTTCTTCTTGTTCTGGTAAGTGAAATTCGCAGAAGCTTTCTTTGGAAAGAGGGGATTTTACTCGATAGTACTGGCGGAGTTCTCGCCAATATATTGAACTTGGCAGCGGCATCATAAATGCTGGTTCGCCGTCATAGCGAATTTTACTGATTTTGTTGCTGCTAAACGCTACTTGTATGCCTTGATATTCCGTTTTGAATTGAATGTTGTTGGCGAGTACTTTCTGATTTAGCGCTTCGTTGGGGCCGTAATCGAGAATAATTGCTTTATGTTCTTTGCTCACTTCTATCAACGTAGTCAGAAACGACTCATTGTTGATATGCGCAGAGATAAGGCTCTTACTTTTGGCCAATAACGATAAATGGTTAATGATGTAAGTAGGGCTTTTGATAAGAAAGGAATCTTCGCTTTTCATTGATGTTTGATAAACGTTGTTATGTGGGACTATTGTAGAATGTTTGCCAGCTAATACAAATTGTAAGGAGGTATTGATTGGCTTGGATATTGTTATTTTCTGCGGGTTTCGTAGAAATCGTGTTTGCATTAAGTCTTAAATATAACGAAGGCTTCACCAAATTATGGCCTAGCGTGATAACTGCTGTTTCTGGTGCGGGCAGTTTTTATTTGTTGATGTTAGCTATTAAAACCTTGCCGCTTGGCACTGCCTATGCGGTCTGGACTGGTATGGGGGCAGTGGGTGTCGCAACTTTGGGAATAATTCTTTTCAAAGAGTCGGCCGACTGGTATCGGCTAACGTCGATTTTATTGGTCATTATCGGCATTATTGGCCTTAAATTGACGGATAGTCATTAATGTTACATTTGGTTTTTCAGTCGCCTATTGAGCAAGCGGTATTGCAACGAATTGATCCGGGCGATGTGGTGGTTTTTATGGAAAATGCGCTGCTGCGCATTTTGCAAAATGGCGTTATGGAACCTGCTTTGGCAACACTGCTCAAGACTAATCGATTATGTGTGTTGAGCGAGGATATTATCGTCCGCGGCATTACTATTGATGAACTCATTACCGGTATTGAAGCGATTGATTATGCTGAATTGATTGAGTTGACAGTGCATAACTCTGTGATTCAATCATGGACATGACGGCTAAAGCGTTACAACCTGAAATCAACGATCAAGGTTTTTTGGTAAATGCCAGCGATTGGAACGAAGAAGTTGCTGAGTGGCTGGCTGAAACTAATCATATTCAGCTGCAGGATACGCATTGGGAAATCATCCTGTATATCCGCCATTATTATCAGCAATACAAGCACTTACCGAATGCGCGGGTTTTTACCAAAGCCATTGCCAAAGAGTTTGGCGAGACAAAAGGTAATAGCCGCTATTTACATCAATTGTTTCCCGATGGCCCGCTTAAATATGCCTGCAAACTGGCGGGCCTGCCTAAGCCACCGACTTGTCTGTGATTTTTAGATTTGCTTAAAACGGTGGATTAAACGACGATCTTTTTTATTGGGCTTTTGCGGTGGGCCGTTAAATGGCATTAACTCCCGTTGTTCCCGCTGAAAAATTTGTTGCTGCTGGCGTTTAGCCAAGCTTTCCGGGGTTTCTTCATAAAGTAAAACAGCTTCTTTGGCACCGCGGCGCTGGCTAGTCAGTGCGGTAATGGTAATTAGCCAGTCAAAGCCATCTTTGCTGATGCTAAGGTTGGCGCCGGGTTTAACTTCTTTGCCCGGTTTAACGCGTTGGTTATTAACGTGAACTTTGCCGCCGGAGACGGCATCAGCGGCTAACTTGCGCGTCTTAAAAAAACGCGCAGCCCATAGCCATTTATCCAATCGGACGCTTTCAGTTTCTAGCACGCGACGACTTCGTTACCGTTTTCCGTCCAAGATTTGAATCCACCCGCCAAGCTGACGGCATGGCTGAAGCCGATTTTGTTCAGTGCTTCGGTAGCCAGTGCCGAACGACCACCCGTTTGGCAGTAGACAATAATGTTCGCGGCTTGTTTATCTTGAAAATCAGGGTGGGAGTCAATTTTAAACTCCAATACACCGCGTGGAATGTTAAAAGCGCCGGGTAGGTGACCAGCGGCATATTCTACAGGTTCCCTAACGTCCAGAATTAGACTGGCACCGAGTGCTTGTTTGGCAGTAGTAATATCAATTTCAACAATATGTTGCTTTGCTTGAGCAACAAGATCCATGGCGGTCAATGTCATAACTTAGTCTCTTAATGGTGTGTAGATGCCTGCTTATCAACTTGGTGCAAGAATATTGGGGCCGCCAGTAATAGCGGCTCCAATAAACGTAATTAGTTGACGTGTTTTTTTAACTCTTTAGGTAAGGAAAATACCACTTTTTCTTCTATACCTTGAATTTCAACGGTTGATTGTCCACCCCATTGCTTTAACTGATTGATGACTTCTTGCACCAACACTTCCGGAGCAGAGGCTCCAGCCGTTACGCCAACTGTTGCAACATCATTAAACCAGTCTTGTTGCATGTCTTTAGCGGTATCGATCAAATGCGCGCGTTTACCAAGTTGCTCGGCAATTTCCCGCAACCGGTTAGAGTTGGAGCTATTGGGTGAACCAACAACCAAAATAATATCGGCGGTTTTGGCGAGTTCATAGACAGCATCTTGGCGATTTTGTGTGGCGTAACAGATGTCGTCTTTCTTTTGTTCTTGGATCGACGAAAAACGCGCCCGCAAGGCATCAACCATGATTTTAGTATCAGTCATCGACAAGGTCGTTTGGGTGACATAAGCCAGATTGTCAGGGTTATTTACCTGCAAATTTGCTACGTCATCAGGCGTCTCGACCAAATAAATGCCGCCATTTTTGGTGGCTTTTTCATATTGGCCCATAGTGCCTTCAACTTCCGGGTGGCCGGCATGACCAATCAGGATAACTTCGCGATCAGCTTTAGCATGTTTGGCGACTTGCAAATGGACCTTGGTTACTAACGGACAAGTTGCATCAAACACAGTTAGTTTGCGCTCCTGGGCTTCTTTTTGAACTTGTTTGGATACGCCGTGCGCACTGAAAATAAGGGTTGAACCTACCGGCACATCGGTTAAATCTTCGATAAAAATAGCGCCCTTTTCTTTAAGGCCATCCACTACAGTGCGGTTATGTACCACTTCATGACGCACATAAATCGGCGCACCAAAAGTTTCGATGGCTTGGTCAACAATCTCGATGGCGCGGTCGACACCAGCGCAGAATCCACGGGGGTTGGCGAGTTTAATTTGCATATCCTGACTTCTTTAGTTGGTTAATATGGGTTTATTCTAACTCAACATCGTTTCCGAGACGATAATTCCATCGGAATCGACGTAGATGTAATGGTCTTTTTTGAAGTTTACAGCAGCGAAAGAGATGACTAAATCACGGTCTCCACGATCCTTTTTATGGCTTTTAAGCGGGTGAGTGTGCAACGCGCGAATACCGATCGGCAGTTGGTCAACAATAGCTGAATCGCGGATGCAGCCGTACACGATAATCCCTTGCCAGCCGTTGTCGATGGCTAGTTGAGCCATGTTGCTGCCGAGCAGCGCACAGCGATGGGAACCGCCGCCGTCAATAACTAACACCCGGTTGGTCACTTTTTCTTCAAGAACCGCTCTAACTAAGACATTGTCTTCAAAGACCTTAACAGTGGTAATTTGGCCGCAAAAATTTTTTTTGGCGCCATAAGATTTGAACATCGGGTCGGCAATCTGAAAGTGAGATTCTTCTGAATGCGCGTCGCAAAGATCGGCGGTAGTGAAGGTCATGAGCTTGTCTCGTTAATTTATTGGATGTAGCGAGCCAACAAGCCGGTGCTACTTTGCGTTGCTGGAATGGGTATTTTGACTTCATAACCGCCGCCGGATGCTTCCTGCATGGGGTGGCCACGCATATCTTCCATACGTTCGATAATAATGTCCTGATTGCCTTCCGGCAAAATCAATTCCAGTTTATCACCGACCGAAAACTTATTTTTAACATCGACCGTTGCCAGTCCGGTGGTCGTGTCGTAAGTTCTGATTTCACCGCAAAACTGTTGCTGATGGCTCTTTGAGTAACCGGTGAGGTAGTTTTGTTGTTCGTGAGTGTGATGGCGTTGATAAAAGCCATCGGTATAACCTCGATTGGCCAAGTTTTCCAACACGCCGATCAGTTCCGGCTGAAACGGTCTGCCGGCTAAAGCATCATCAATCGCCTGGCGATAAGTTTGTGCGGTACGGGCAACGTAATAATGCGACTTGGTGCGACCTTCAATTTTTAAACTGTCCACACCGATTTCAACCAGTCTCTGCACATGCTCGATGGCGCGTAAATCTTTGGAGTTCATGATGTAAGTGCCGTTTTCATCTTCCATCACCGGCAATAACTCGCCCTTACGGCCTTCTTCCTCCAGAAAATACACGTTGTCCGCCAACGGATGCCGATCCGCTCCACCGCAGCTGGCAGTGCTGATGTCAGCCATAGACAGTGCGCCGCCATCCAACACATAATCGCCTTCGGCATTTTCGTGAGCGGGCAGGGTGTCGTATTTCCAGCGGCAGGAATTGGTACAAGTGCCTTGGTTGGGATCGCGATGGTTAAAGTAACCTGATAACAAGCAGCGGCCGGAATAGGCAATACATAACGCACCATGTACAAACACTTCCAGTTCCATATCCGGGCATTGTTGGCGAATTTCGGCGATTTCATCGAGCGATAACTCGCGCGACAAAATGATGCGGCTCACGCCCATGCGTTGCCAGAATTTCACGGTGGCGTAATTGACGGTGTTGGCTTGCACCGACAAATGCACCGGCATGTCCGGCCAGGCTTCCCGCGTCATCATAATTAAACCGGGGTCGGCCATAATCAACGCATCCGGTTGCATGTCAATAATCGGCGCAATATCTTTGATAAAGGTTTTCACTTTGGCGTTGTGCGGAATCACATTGGTCGCCAGGAAAAACTTTTTGTTTAAGTCGTGGGCTTCCTTAATGCCTTTGGCCAGGTTGTCGGCCAGAAAATCATTGTTGCGCACTCTCAGGCTGTAACGCGGCAACCCGGCATAGACTGCATCGGCGCCGAAGGCAAAGGCGTAACGCATGTTTTTAATGGTGCCGGCAGGGGAGAGTAATTCGACGTGTTTCATAGTACTTGTGGGTAAGGTGCTGATTAGCGGTGTATTCTACCGCAATCGCTTAAACCAAGCCAAAGCCGGAGAGTTGATATGTGGATAGTGTTATTTGTGATTGCGTTGTTATTCGTTTTAGGTGGCGCGCTGCTTTTGCTCAGATCGGCTAATAGCCACAAAATTCCCGATGGCGTAAAAGCACAACCTTACCAGGACGATGACGATTAATAACATCGGCTAATAATGAAAACTGCTGTCGGCAAATTTTAGTTACGTGCAAAGGCGACCTGATAGCCGCTTAAAGAAGAGCATTTTTGTAAACCTGCGGCTATTGCGGTGATCGATACTTGTTGCTTGGTTTTGGCAATCAGAATGACATGCCATTCTTCATGGTTATCATGACGGGTGATGGTAATGGAGCCTTCGGCTAGGCGATAACCCAACTGGTCAGCTAACGCCCTGATCTCAATAATCTTGGGATTACAATCAGTATGAAACTGCAAAGTTAGCGAAACAGCATGGCGCGATGGCAACGCATTTTCAATATATCCCCCCCAAATCATAGTTGCTGAGGAAATCAGCGACAGCATGATCGCTGCAAAATAAAACCCGGCACCGCACAGAATACCGATTGCAGAGGATGCCCATATTGATGCTGCTGTAGTCAGGCCGCTAATGTTAAGGCCTTCCTTCATAATTACGCCGGCCCCTAAAAAACCGATGCCTGTGACTACACCCTGAATAACACGGGTGGGATCGGTGGTGGAGGTGAGCGGCAACAAGCCTCCAAACCAGTAATGCGGATATCCGACTATCACGGTCACTGCCGCCGATGCCATACATACCAGCCCGTAAGTTCTCATACCCGCGGCACGCCCATGAAACGAACGTTCATAGCCGACTATCATGCCCAAGAACAAGGCACCGAGGATGTTCATCAGGATCATGATGCTGGCTTCAACTTGCGGCGTTGACCAGTAAGAAAACAACATTTCTGTAGAAATTAGATTCATTTTATTTAAGTAGATAGTTGTCTGTTAATAGTCAAAAATATAAAAACCAGGTGGGTCTTACTTGTAGCTTGAGCAAACAATTATAGGTAAGACCTCAAATGCTGCTCGATTTTCCAGTTGCGGCATAAATTTCGAGGCCGCACGCTGCCCTTCTCCAAGAGAAGCAAGCTTTAGGCAGGCAAAAAACCATCATGCTTAAGTAAATGTATTGTAAAGTTCGGCCATCCTAACTGGTACTGCATTGTCATGAAGTTAACAAAAAGCATCGCCATCTCGGCAGGTTACGAATACATCCCTGTGTTTTGGATTCCGGCAATCCCTGCCGGAATGAAGGCTTAGTTTAATGGCAGTGAACCGGTGCCAATAACCACTAAGCCAGCTAGCGCAAGATGTCTAACCTAAATCCCAAACGCATTCTCATTGTCGAAGACGAACAGGCCATTGCCGATACCTTGATCTACGTGCTGTCCAGCAGCGGCTATCAGCCGGAGCATGTCGATCTTGCTCAAACGGCTATGACTCGTCTGCAAGCCGAAGAATTTGCGCTGGCGATATTTGATGTTGGCTTACCGGACGGCAATGGTTTCGATCTTTGCCGCCAGCTGCGGCGTTTTTCCAATTTACCGGTTATTTTTCTGACCGCGCACGGCGACGAGATCGACCGTATCGTCGGCCTGGAAATCGGTGCCGATGATTATGTCACCAAGCCGTTCAGCCCTCGTGAGGTGGTGGCGCGGGTCGGGGTGATTTTGCGGCGACTGACCGCTACAGTCGATGCGAGTTCCAACAACTTACAACTTCAGACGGCATCGATATTCGAGTTGGATAGCGCGGCCGGGCGCATACGCTACTGCGGCAAATTATTGGATTTAACGCGCTATGAGTTCCTGCTGCTGAAGCTATTGATCGAACATCCCGAGCGTATTTTTTCCCGCGAGCAATTATTGGTACGTATCTGGAATGATCCGGGGGAAGTCTTCGACCGCACTGTCGACACCCACATTAAAACCCTGCGCGCCAAGCTTCGCGCCATGGAGCCTGATCAGGATGCTATTCGCACCCACCGGGGTCTAGGTTACAGCCTGCAAAGCTCATGAAGTTATCGGTACGCCTATTTTTGGGCTATTTTTTTCTAGTCGCTGTGGCCGGCCAGCTGGTGTTAATGCTGGTGGTGCGCCAAATTAGTCCCGGCGTGCGCACTGCGTTGGAAGCCAGCTTGGTCGATACCGCCAATTTACTAGCTGAACTCGCTGCACCGGATTTACTGCAAGGTCGCATCGCCGACGGCAATTTTGCGTTAGCCATTCAGCGCTATACTACCCGGCCGGTATCGGCGACTATTTTCGGGTTTCCGAAACAGAGCTTGGATTACCGGGTTTACGTCACCGATGCCGCCGGCATCGTTCGTTTCGATTCGGCCGGTCAGGCGATCGGCCAGGATTACTCGCGTTGGAATGACGTTTATTTGACCTTACAGGGACAATACGGCGCACGCTCCTCTCAAGCTGGGATCGATGATAAAAATAGCTCGGTGATGCATGTCGCTGCACCGGTACGCGACGGTCAGCGCGTGATCGGTGTACTCACCGTTGCTTATCCCACCGCCTTGCTGCAGCCCATTGTTGAATCCAGCAAAGCTGCCGTGCAACGCGGAGCATTGTGGCTATTCGGTGCGGCCCTGGCGTTTGGTGCGGTGTTTACATGGCGACTCACCCGAGCTATCGATTTACTGGTGGGGTACGCCCGCGCTGTTGCTTCCGGTCGCAAAGTCAGTCCGCCCAAGTTGCGTAGCGCGGAGCTTTCGACATTGGCGCAGGCTTTGGAAACCATGCGCCAGGAGCTGGAAGGCAAACAATACGTGGAGCATTACGTGCAAACCCTGACTCACGAAATGAAAAGCCCGCTGGCGGCGATTCGCGGTGCGGCGGAATTGCTGGATGAGCCGCTACCGGATGCCGAGCGTCATCGTTTTGCCGGGAATGCCCGCGAACAGGCGGAACGCTTGGATCAGTTGATTGAACGACTGCTGGGACTCGCGGCCTTAGAGCAACGCCAGCAGTTGTCGGAGCCGGTGGCGATAGAATTGGGCGAACTGGTGCAAGCCACGTTGAAAGAAAAAGCCCCGCAATTGACGCAAAGCCAACTGACTACTGAGTTATCGTTTTCGGAAGAATTGTGGGTAAACGGCGAAAGCTTCTTACTGCATCAGGCGATTTCCAATTTGATCGACAATGCCATCGCTTTTTCGCCGGCAAACACAGCTATCGAAATTGTCGGCGAACGCCGAAATGACAAGATCATCTTACGTATCCGCGACCACGGCCCCGGCATCCCGGATTATGCGCTGAACCGGCTGTTCGAACGTTTCTACTCACTGCCGCGCCCGAGCAACGGCCGTAAGAGTACCGGCCTGGGACTGGCGTTTGTCAGGGAAGTGGCGTTACTGCATCAAGGCGATATTGCGGTTGGTAATGCTGTTGGCGGCGGGGCAGAAGCTATTTTGACGCTGCCGGTCATAACTTAATGGCGCTCAGAAGAGTTTTGTCGAACCATGAAGAAAATCAATAAGTTCAGAGATTACTTCACACTTCACCCTCGCTTCACATTCCCAACATTATCTCCTCACCGTGCAGGTGCATGCTTTGTATCGTCTTTTAACGTTACAGGAGCAACACGATGCAAAGAAAACTCTGGCAAAAAATCGGCATGATGCTGGGCCTGACCTTGGTCTTGCTGGTGCCGATCGGCATGATAGAAAATTTGGTCAGCGAACGTGCAAATCGCCAGCAACAGGTGGTGAATGACATTGCATCCAGTTCCGCCGGGCCGCAACAGCTGTTCGGGCCTTTGCTGGTAGTGCCGTACAGCGAACATTGGACGGAAGTAATTGAAACTCGCCACGACGGCGTACCTACGCGTGAAGTTGTGGAGCGTGTCGATAACCGTGTGCTGTATTTTTTGCCGGAGCATTTGAATATCGACGGCGAGCTGTCTACCGAAGCCAAGCAGCGCGGGCTGTTTAAGGTGCGTACCTACGTGCTGAACGTCAGCGTTAAAGGCGACGTTAATTTGCCGGGCGGTTACGGCAATCCCAAGCCGCTGCATAACGGCCAGATCAGTGTTGGCGTGCCTTATACCAGCGTAGTGCTGTCCGATATGCGCGGCGTGCTGGAAGCGCCGGGAATGGAATTAGACGGCAAACATTATGCCTTCGAACAAGGCGCAGAACTGCCGATGGATGCGGTTAACGGGATGCATGCCTCGCTGAATACGCTATCGGTGGAGTCCGGCCCGCTCACTATGCCGTTTGCTTTTACCCTGAAATTGCGTGGTATCGAATCGCTGGATTTTATCCCGGCTGGTAAACAAACGCGGGTCGAGCTGTCTTCAGCTTGGCAACATCCCAGCTTTTACGGCCGCTTTCTGCCCGATCCGCAAAGTCAGCAAGTCGGCCAAGAAGGTTTTCATGCGTTGTGGACGGTTGATTCGTTGGCCTCCAATGTCGCCGAAAGCTTGAATAAATGCCGTGCAATCAGCTGTTACGACAGCTTCGGTATTAAGTTGATGGAGCCGATCAATATCTATTCGCTGTCCGACCGGGCGACAAAATACGGCTTTTTGTTTGTTTGCCTGACGTTTGCGGCGATCTTCCTGTTCGAAATCCTAAAAAGCTTGGCGATACATCCGGCTCAATATGCATTGGTCGGCTTAGCGCTGGCGATGTTTTTCCTCTTGCTGTTGAGTTTGTCGGAGCATCTGGATTTCGTGATTGCCTATCTGATAGCTACCACGGCTTGCGTGACATTGATCGGTATTTATCTCAGCGCGGTATTGCATAGCGGTAAACGTGGCCTGGCGGCAGGGGCATTACTGACCGGTTTGTTTGCCAGCTTGTACGGCTTGCTGGAATCCGAGGATAACGCGCTGATGCTGGGCTCATTGCTGTTATTTGTGTTGCTGAGCTTGGCGATGCTAACGACGCGGCGTCTGGACTGGTACGGAATTAGTCAGTCGACCGGCAAAAACACGGTCGATAGTCAAACTTCACTTTAATCAGGCCACGAACGGATGACGGTCATTCGCCGTCGTTTCTCCCAAACATAAATTCGAGATACTTATGATTATTGCTCATTTACCCGCCGGCTACATTGTGTCGACATTGCTGTTTCCACGTATGCAAAACTATGGCGTGTCGCGCCAGGGCTTTATACGCGCCGGTCTATTCGGTGCCGTCGCGCCAGATTTTGATATGATTTATTTTTACTGCTTCGATGAACGAGCACATCCGCACCACAGCTATTACAGCCATTTTCCCATGGTCTGGCTGTTGTTGCTGATGCTCAGCGCATTTTGGTTGCACACTGCAAAACGCAAGGAGTTACCGGTGCTGGCAATGATATTTACAGCTAACGGTTTGCTGCACATGTTCCTAGACTTTATTGCCAGTAATATCTATTGGCTGGCACCGTTCGTGAACAAGCCGTTTTCGTTGATCACTGTCCCCAGAGTTTATGAGCCCTGGTGGTTAAATTTTATTTTGCACAGAGCGTTTGGGGTGGAGATTGCGATTGTGGCTGTGGCGATTTATTTATGGCGAAGGGATGTTCGGCGCGAAACGTTAAGTCTTTCGCTCAATGGATGCTGCATGTTAGACATGAGTGACAAAACCGCCAGCTGAGTTATCAAGCTGGCGGCGATAAGGCAGATTATCTGGATTGGCGTTTTTTATTGAAGCCAAGCAGGCCTATAAAAGCGCTGCCAAACAACCAGGCTGCGCTTGGTAAAGGTACCGCGCTGATTTGTTGGGCTTGCAATACAGTGCTGCCACCCAGATCGGCGTCGGTAAAACCGAACACATAAAACATGCTGGGGTTGGCAATCGTTACGCCGGAAGCCACAGCTGTAGACAGGAAGTCATTATCACTGCTGACAAACAGTGTGTGCAGCAACTGACCAGCTACTGTGACATCTTCGCCAAAGGCTAAGCCTTCAATTTTGGCCGGGATTTTGTCAGCGCTGATGCCGTTGGCAACCAGAATGGCTTTGACGTCCAGTACTGAAGTTTTATTGATAGTTGCTGATGCAGTCGATAGATCGCCACTGAGGTTGGATACTTCGGTGGCAGCGCTAAGATCAATTTTGAATAATTCTTTGGCAACAGCGGCAGTACCATCTCCTAAGCCTTTACCGTCACGTTCACCTACTAAAAACTCATGATCGTTAAGAGCAATTATTTCGCTAACGCCGGAGCCGGTTGTCAACTTATAAGCATATTCATGAGTGGTACCGCTGGCGATGTCGATAGTGACGATGCGGACGTTTTTCTTGGTATCTTGCAATAACGGAGCCTGCATGATGCCAATCAGTTTTGTACCATCCGGGGTGATAGCCAGACCTTCCATGCCTTTGTTGGCAACCCGGCCAGTGGTGTTGGTGCTATGTGCTGCATCTTCGGATATGGTGGTGGGGCCTTGTACAGCCACGGCAAGATTGCTGGGTAGCGCAAAAGTTTTTATTAGCGCGCCAGTGGTACGGTCGAATTGTCTGACATACGGGCCATATTCGTCGGAAATAAACACGCTTTTGCCGTCATTCGATACCCTTACACCTTCAGGATCGAAGCGGGCATTGTTAGTGTTAGAAGAAGGCAGGCTGGCGTCGAAACCGTCAGAGCGGCCGGTAAAATAGTGGGTGTTGTTGGTTGCGTTTAACGCCGGTGTACCGCCTGCGCCGTAAGTCAAAGCGGTCGGGCTAGACAGTAAGGTGGTGGCGGTCAGTGTTGGGGTCAGGTTAAAGGCAAGTCCACTGCCTGAATTGGCGGTCAGCGCCATATTTAGCGTCTGAAAGCGGGTGATGTATGAGGTAGTGTCTTCCAGTGAAGCATTGTATGGCGTGGCATTGGGGCCGCGGTCGGGGGTTGCGATAAAAGTAGTGCCGCCAGCCCATGCCAAGCCGGAACCCAAACCACCCAGGGTATTACCTGCTACGCCTGCTTTCCAGCAGGCCTGAGGTGGCAGTGGACAAGTCGTATAAGCCAGTCAACCCGGCTTGGGCGATTAGGGTGAAGCTTGCCTGGGCGCTGGTAGCACCGGTTAGCGCGGTGATAAATAAGGGAAGAAGCAGTTTTTTATTCATTAGCAGCAATCCAAAAAGTTGAGGTAGTCAATAGAGCTGTCCGGTGATTTTTCGGTTTCGGTCCAGTCTATAAACAGCCCAATGATGAAGAACAACTATTAAAGTTTGGTGACAAGTTGATTTAATCGTCAGCAACAAGCTAAATCATTAAAGCAGATTGTTCAGAGAACGAGTTACTCAAAAGCTGGGGCGTTCGCTCAACAAATTACGGCAATTTATGGAGCTGTATGGCTTCGCAAAGTAAACGTTACGGGGCCATTATTGACTAATGCCACCTGCATATCGGCACCAAATTGGCCGAATTGCACTGTGGGCCGGGCTTGTCTAGCCAGTTGCTGTAAATACTCAAACAATTGCTGGCCATATTCCGGCGATGCGGCCGGAGTAAAACTGGGGCGGTTGCCTTTTTGGGTGTCGGCGGCCAAGGTGAATTGCGGCACCAGCAATAAGCCGCCGTTTATATCACGCAAGCTCAAATTCATTTTGTCGTCAGCGTCTGCAAAAATGCGGTAATTAAGGATGCGTTCCAACAGACGTGCGGCGTCTTTTTCGGTATCTGCTTTTTCTACCGCGACCAGCGCCATGATGCCGCTATCTATCTGGCCGATAATTTGTTGATTGACGGTAACGCTGGCGGAGGTGACGCGCTGGATGATGGTGATCATAGTTAAATGCAGTTGTAAAAGCAGAATCAAAAAATCGGGCAATGTTGCACTAAACTCCAACGACATGCAAAGTGCGCGCCTTAGGCGATTGGATCGGATAATAACAACGATATGACAGAGAAATTTTTAGCGGGCAACGGGCGAATGGTAAGAGTTATATTGGCTTTGTGGCTGGTATTGTCAGGTTTGGCGAATGCCGATGTCTATCAATGGCAGGATGCTAACGGTAAAGCACACTTTTCTGATCGAGCTTACCCGGACGCGCAAGTTAAAAAGCTTGCTATAAAGCCGGGATACGATTTTTTCCGGGTCAAGACAGTCTATGACGGTGATACCGTGGTGCTTGAAGATGGTCGTAAAATTCGTTTGTTGGGCATCAATACGCCGGAAGTTCAACACCGCGACAAACTGGCTGACGCCGGAGGTGAAGATGCGAAACGTTGGTTGCAAAATAAACTGCAAAATACGCGGGTGCGTCTGGAGCTGGCAGCTGAAAAAACCGACAAGTACGGTCGAACTTTGGCGCATTTGTTCACAGACAACAAAGAGCATATCAACCTGCAATTGGTTGCAGCTGGCTTTGCCGAAGTCAGTATTTATCCGCCTAATTTGTTGTATGTCGCTGATTTGGTGAAAGCGGAGGAACAGGCAGAAAAAGCCCGGCTTGGCATTTGGCAGCAAGCGCAATATCAACCCATTGCTGTTGTTAACTTAGCTGCGGAACCTCATTCTGGTTGGACTCGTGTAATTGGTAAGGTGAGCAGTGTACGAAGTACCCGCAAGTCAGTGTATCTGGAGTTCTCCGGCGGCTTTCAAGCCCGTATTGAACAACAATGGCTGGAGCTATTTCCGGATGTTAATGAATACATAGGCAAAACCGTTGAAGTGCGCGGCTGGCTGAATAAAAACAAAGGCCAATTGTCGATGTTAATACGTCATCCAAGTGCGATTAAAATTCGCTGAATTTTTAATGTGGGCGTTAGTCCATCCTCCTCAAACTGGTTTTTTGGGATTTGATGCATAATACCGGCAGGGTGCGATGTTTAAGTCGTGTTGCATAAAGATATTAAGGTGCAAAAAATGAAGTTTGCTGTGCAAGTGAATGCAAGTCCTTATCAATCGAATGCGGGCCATGCTGCCTATCGATTTATTACCGGAGCTTTGGCGGCTGGGCATGAGATATTTCGGGTGTTTTTTTATCATGATGGTATTTATCACGCTTTCAAATATGCCTCGCCACCTGATGATGAATTGCAGTTTTCCTCGCAATGGAGTGATTTGGCTAGACGTTATCAAGTCGATTTGGTGGTGTGTATTTCGGCGGCACAACGGCGCGGATTGTTGTGCTCGGATGAGTCTAAACGGCAGGGCAAATTAGATAATGATTTGGCTGAGGGTTTTCGTATTTCAGGGTTGGGGCAGTTGGTTGAGGCGACCTTGGTCGCCGATAGATTTATCGTATTTGGTTGAGGTTATGAAGCATTTTTTGTTCGTATTACGTAAGCCTGTTCATAGCGGTGTCTATGTTCAGGAGATATTAGATATAGTGTTAACGACAGCGGCTTTCGATCAGTCGGTAAGTATTTTATTGCTTGATGACGGAGTCTTTCATTTGAAAAATAATCAAAACCCTGACTGTGTTGGCATGAAAGATACTGCGAGCATATTTAAAGCGTTGGAAATATACGATGTGAACGATGTTTACGTCGAAATAGAATCGTTACAAGAGCGCGGTTTAACTTGCGGTGATTTGTGTTTGCCTGTTAATAGTTTGTATCGAAAAAATATTGCCGAATTAATGAAACGTTTCGACGTGTTAGTGCCGGGTTAACCAGTGTGTGACTTTGTTAGGGTGGTGGATTTGATAAAACGTGGATTGGGTGGGTTACTGCTCAGTATAATGGTTTTGCCATGCGCCGCCGCAGACACTTTAATAGAACAGCAACGTGCTAATTTTTTGTTAGCGGAAAAGTTCTTGGAGCAGGGCAATGAACAAGCCTTTTTAAGTATTAGCGAGGGCTTGGCTGATTACCCGTTGTATCCGTTGTTGCGCTATCAATATTTAAAAAACAATCTCGATCAGACCGATAAAGTATCGGCGTTTTTGACAAATTACAAAGACTCGCGCCAAGCCATTTTATTAAAGCCCCTCTGGTTGGATTATTTGGCAAAGCAAGAACGCTGGCCTGAATTTATTCAAAATTATGAAAATAATGACAATACCGCACTGGCCTGCCAGTTTCATTGGGCGAGCTATCAAACCGGCAAGCAGCAGGAGTCTCTGGATGCGGCCAAACAGCTTTGGTTAACTGGAGACACGTCGCCTAAAGAGTGTGACAGTTTGTTATTTACGCTAACCCTGTCGCCCATTTTTACCCCGGACTTAATGTGGCAGCGTTTTGAGCTGGCGCTGGATAAAGACAACGTATCCTTGGCTGAATCTGTGCGCCGCTTAATGACCCCGCAAGATCAATTGCTTGCTGATACTTGGCTGCAAGCGCATAAAAAACCGGAATTAATTGAAGTGGAGAGTTTTTTAAATCCTGCCCAAACAATGCAAGGACGTATTTTTGCGCATGGGGTGGCTAGATTGGTTAAAGCTAATCTTGAGTTGGCGATGAGTCTTTGGGATAGCAAAAAGCCGCAATTTAACCTGGATCACCAAATAGCTCAGCAGGTTGAGCGTAAATTGGCGATGGCGTTGGCATTTAAGCGTGATGGCAGGGCTTACTATCGCTTGCAACAATTAGGACCGATAGATCCGGAAGTAAGAGATTGGCGAGTGCGGACGGCTTTGTTTGAACAAAATTGGTCGCATGTTGCTGAGGCTTTGGCGGCACTGACGGTGGAAGAACAGCAGGACCCGAAGTGGCAATACTGGCAGGCTAGAACTGTTGAGGCGCTGGGTGACGCCATGCAAGCCCAGGCAATTTATGCCCGAGTAGCCGATGATAGAAGTTTTTATGGTTTTCTAGCAGCCGATACGATTAATAAACCTCATCAGTTGTCTAGTAAACCGGTGTTTGTGGTTGATAGTCAGTTAAATGAATTGTTGAGCCGAGCTGATTTTAGAGTCATCCAGGAGTTGCGGGCTTTTAACAGGGATGTAGAAGCGCAACGGCATTGGTGGTTTACGGTAAAAAAACTATCCCAAGAACAAATTATGACCGCTGCAAAAGTAGCGCAGCAGTGGCGCTGGGATCAGGTAGCCATCATGACCCTGGTCAAAGCTAATTATTGGGATGATATTGAACTACGTTTTCCAGTGAATTATTTGCCCCAAGTTCAAGGAAATGGCTACAGCCAACAATTGCAACCATCTATCATTTTTGGCTTGATGCGTCAGGAAAGCATGCTGGACAAAAATGCCCAGTCCGCTGTTGGTGCGCGTGGGCTAATGCAAATCATGCCCCAAACCGGCAAGCAAATAGCTCAAGAACTTAACGAAAAATGGCTCTCTGACGCTAACTTGTTCAATCCTGATACTAATATCCGCTACGGAACGTATTATTTCAAAAAGTTATTAACTAAATTTAATGGTCACTTTCCTTTGGCGATTGCTGCCTATAACGCCGGGCCTAATAATGTCTCAAAATGGTTACCGTTTGATAAGTCGGTGCCGGCTGATATTTGGATGGAAACTATCCCTTTCAAAGAGACCAGAAAATATGTTGCCTCGGTGTTGTCATATAGCATGATTTACCAACAGCGCTTACAAAGTGGAGCATTGAAAATCAAAGAACTGCTTTGGGATGTTGTACCGAGCAAAAATTGAGCTGATTTTTTTTAGGCTCTGTTAGATAATGCACGCCTCTAATATAAGAATAAATAAGGTATCTACCAAAATGGAGAAACAGCACAGTTTCACGCGCGAAGAATTACTGAAGTCTGGAAGAGGTGAATTGTACGGACCAAAGAATGCGCAATTACCATTGCCAAATATGCTAATGATGGACCGAATAATCCATATCTCCGATGAAGGCGGCGCATATGGCAAAGGTGAAATCATTGCTGAGCTCGATATAAATCCCGATTTATGGTTTTTTGCTTGTCATTTCCAAGGCGATCCCGTAATGCCTGGTTGCTTAGGGCTTGATGCTATGTGGCAGCTGGTTGGCTTTTTTCTATGCTGGATGGGTGGTCCTGGCAAAGGGCGTGCATTAGGTGTTGGAGAGGTTAAATTTACTGGTCAGGTGCTGCCAACTGCTAAAAAAGTCATTTATAGAGTGAATCTTAAAAGAGTGATTATGCGTAAATTGGTGATGGGCATTGCTGATGCAACCATGGAAGTTGACGGCAAAGTTATTTACGAAGCCACTGATTTGCGAGTTGGCCTGTTTACTTCTACAGAAGATTTTTAGAGGCACTATCAATGAAAAGAGTCGTAGTAACCGGATTAGGTATTGTTTCCAGCATAGGTAATAACCGTGCTGAGGTTGTCGATTCCCTGAAAGAAGGTCGCTCAGGCATCGTATTTTCTGATGTTTACAAGGATATGGGCTTTCGTAGTCATGTCCATGGGCCAATCAATATAGATTTAGATGAGCTTATCGATCGTAAAGTAAAACGCTTCATGGGTGATGGCGCTGCGTTCAACTATATTGCGATGCAACAGGCGATTGATGATTCAGGTTTGGGTGAATCGGAGGTATCAAATTTTAGAACCGGTTTGGTAATGGGCTCCGGCGGGCCTTCAACCTCAAACATTGTTGAAGCGGCTGATATTTTACGCGAAAAAGGCATCAAAAAAGTGGGTCCTTATATGGTGCCCAGAAGTATGTCCAGCACCAATACGGCATGTCTTGCGACGCCTTATAAGATTAAAGGCGTAAATTACACAATCAGTTCAGCGTGTGCGACCAGTGCTCACTGTATTGGTCATGCGATGGAATTGATCCAGATGGGCAAACAGGATGTCGTGTTTGCCGGTGGTGGAGAAGAAGTGCATTGGACCATGTCGATGTTATTTGATGCGATGGGTGCTTTATCTTCTAAATACAATGACACGCCAGCAACAGCTTCGCGTCCGTATGACGAAACGCGTGACGGTTTTGTGATTTCCGGCGGCGGCGGTGTTTTGGTGATTGAAGAGCTGGAACATGCTAAGGCCCGAGGCGCTAAAATTTACGCTGAATTAGTCGGCTACGGTGCAACTTCCGATGGTTACGATATGGTACAGCCTTCAGGTGAAGGAGCGGTGCGCTGCATGCAACAAGCCATGTCCACGGTTGAAGGTAAAGTTGACTATATCAATGCGCATGGTACCAGCACGCCAGTGGGTGATACCAAAGAACTTGAAGCCTTGCGTGCTGTATTCGGTGAAGGTCAAGTGCCTTGGGTAAGCTCTACTAAATCGCTGACGGGGCACGCTTTAGGTGCGGCAGGCGTTAACGAAGCTATCTATTCATTATTGATGATGGAAGAAGGATTCTTGAGTGAGTCGGCGAATATTACTCAGCTTGATCCAGGTGCAGAAGGCATACCCATCGTTCGTCAACGCCAAGATAATGTTACTTTAAACACTATCATGTCGAATAGTTTCGGCTTTGGCGGTACAAATGCCACATTGATTTTTCAACGTTATAACGGTTAACGACTTTATTGTCGGGGTTCGTCATCACGAGCCCCGGTATTTCTTACCTCCCCACATCAAAAATTTCTCTGACCATGTCAGATCTGACGCAAAAATCCCGAATTCAATATAATAAATTACAAAAACGCTTACGCCACGCCGTTGGAGATGCTATTGCCGATTACAACATGATCGAAGATGGCGATAAGGTGATGGTGTGTTTGTCCGGCGGTAAGGATTCTTATACCTTGCTGGATATTCTGGTTAATTTGCAAAAGACTGCACCAGTCGACTTTGAATTGATTGCTGTCAATTTAGACCAGAAGCAGCCCGGATTTCCTGAAGACGTATTGCCAGCTTATCTTGAGTCAATAGGTGTGCCATATCACATCATTGAAAAAGACACCTACAGCGTGGTTAAACGAGTCATCCCTGAAGGTAATACCACTTGTGGGCTTTGTTCGCGATTGCGACGCGGCACTTTATATGGCTACGCCGAAGCCAATAACATCAATAAAATTGCCTTAGGTCATCACCGCGACGACATCCTTGAAACGTTTTTCCTGAATATTTTTTATGGCGGAAAGCTTAAAGCCATGCCGCCTAAACTACTAAGCGACGATAAGAAAAATATTGTCATTCGCCCCCTTGCTTACTGCCGGGAAAAAGATATTGAGCGTTTTGCCGCGTTCAAAGACTTTCCTATCATCCCGTGTAATTTGTGCGGTTCGCAGGAAAACCTGCAGCGCCAAGCAATGAAGACCATGTTGAAAGGTTGGGACAAGCAGTTTCCAGGTAGGTTGGAAACAATTTTTACCAGCTTGCAAAATGTGGCACCATCACAATTGGCCGATACTAAGCTGTTTGATTTTGCATCTTTGAGCCAAAGCTTGGTTGAATTAACTGAGTAACTCGGAGTTGTTTTTTTATTTCATATAAATATGCTTCATAGCCTTGCATTTTTTAGACCATTCGAGCATAATGCACGGCCTTTAGCCAGTACGGCTAATGTTCAATGGTAATCGTGTCGGTCCTCTCGCAACGATACGCTGTAAACCCCGCCAGGCCCGGAAGGGAGCAACGGTAGCAGCAGATTCGTGTGCCGGGATGTGGCTGGTGCGATTACCGCCCAACTCATCTTTACCTCTTTCGAGCCTGCAATGAATTATCAGGTTCTAGCCAGAAAATGGCGCCCCCATAATTTCACAGAAGTCGTCGGACAAGAACATGTCGTCAAGTCGTTAATGAACGCCTTGCAGCATGATCGTCTGCATCATGCCTATTTGTTTACCGGCACACGCGGAGTAGGCAAAACCACCATCGCCAGAATCTTGGCTAAAGCCATCAATTGCGAAAATCTGCAGGATTTTAATCCTTGCGGCGAGTGCAGTGTTTGCCGTGCGCTTGATGAAGGCCGATTTTTGGATTTAATTGAAGTCGATGCCGCCTCCCGTACCAAAGTAGAAGACACCAGAGATTTACTGGATAACGCCCAGTACGCGCCTAATCATGGCAAGTACAAAGTCTATTTGATTGACGAAGTACACATGTTATCCGGGCATAGCTTTAATGCGCTACTTAAAACCCTGGAAGAGCCGCCTCCGCATGTTAAATTTTTATTGGCGACAACCGACCCTCATAAAATCCCAGTAACGGTGTTATCTCGCTGTTTGCAATTTAATCTCAAACGCTTGTTACCCGCACAAATTGCCACGCAAATGGCTTTTATATTGCAACAGGAACAATTGGGATTTGAAGAGCCCGCGTTAAAACTATTAGCTCGTGCGGCCGATGGCAGTATGCGCGATGGCTTGAGCTTGCTGGATCAGGCGATTGTTTTTGGTAATGGTAAGGTCACCTCCGATACAGTTAGTAATATGCTGGGGACTGTTGCTCAGCAACCCGTGGAGGACATATTGACAGCGCTTGCCGCCGGCGATGCCTCAACTATGCTCGATAAGATTAACGAAATCGCCAACCTGACGCCAGATTTTGCCGATGTCTTGCAACAAATGCTGCAAGTATTCCATCGTATCGCGTTGGTGCAACAAATTCCCAGTGCGATAGCTCAGGATTTTGATGCCGAAATGATCACCGCATTGGCTGCCAAGCTGTTACCGGAAGATGTTCAGCTTTATTACCAAATTGGTTTGCTCGGGCAAAAAGATTTGGCTTTAGCGCCTGATCCACGTATCGGTTTTGAGATGGTCATGTTACGTATGCTTACTTTCAGGCCTGCAGCAACAACTTCGAACCCTATTAATCTGGCGTCCAGCCAACAAGCTATCGCCAAAACTCAGCCTATTCAGCAAAAATCCGTTCAACCAATTGCGGCTAGCGAGCCTGTTGCAGCCGTTAGTTCAATTGTTCCCGTGGGACATCATCAATCGCCAGATATAAGGCCTGTTCAGACTGATCGCCTACAATCGACCGGCAATGATTGGGCTTCAATCATCGCTGCCATGGGCATTACCGCACGCACACTGGAACTTGCCAATAATTGTGCGCTGGAAAGTATTGATGACAATACCTGCACCTTGATTCTCGATCCTGCTTATATGAGGACGACACGTTCTGAGGAAGCGCTTAAAAAAGCACTGGAAGCCTATCAGGGAAAGCCGCTTAAGTTGATATTTAAAGCTAACAAGCCCACTGTTGATACTCCGGCAGTGCAGTTGGTCAAACAGCGCGAAGATAGACAACAGGCGGCCGTAGATGCTATTGCTTCAGACGAAAACATACAAACCTTAAAAGAGCATTTTGATGCTCGAGTCATGCCCGGTTCCATCGAACCCGTTTAACAATAACAGGAGAAAAATATGAAAAACGCCCTTGGCAATATCATGCAGCAAGCGCAAAAAATGCAGGAAGATTTTAAAAAAGCCCAGGATGAACTAGCCAACATGCAAGTGATGGGTGAATCCGGCGGCGGCTTGGTCACTATATTGATGACCGGTAAGCGCGAAGCCAGAAAAGTTACCATCGACCCCTCACTGTTGGGCGATGATAAAGACATGCTAGAAGATTTGGTGGCGGCGGCCATCAATGATGCGGTTAACAAAGTCGGAAAAATGAAGAAAGAAAAAATGGCCGATATAACTGCCGGATTACCGCTTCCTCCAGGATTTCAATTACCGTTTTAATATGCAAAGACATGGCTTGTTGGGGCAGTTAATACAGCACTTGTGCTGTTTGCCGGGTGTGGGTCCAAAATCCGCGCAGAGGATGGCATTTCATTTACTGCAGCGTGATCGAAAGGGCGGCAAAAACTTAGCAGAGACCCTGTTAGATGCGATTGCCAACATCGGTCATTGCCAACAATGCCGAACGCTGACCGAGCAATCACTATGTGAGATTTGTGCCGATACCAAACGAGATGCTTCCTTGGTGTGCATCGTAGAAAGCCCCGCAGACGCCTGGATTGTCGATCAAGCTACGCAATTCGGTGGTCAGTATTTCGTTTTGCACGGTCGATTATCGCCATTAGATGGCATAGGCCCCGATGAAATTGGTCTTGATCAACTAGAACAACGCCTGGCTTCCGGGACCATCAAAGAATTGATTCTTGCGACCAACTCCACCGTAGAAGGTGAAGCTACAGCTTTTTTTATCGGAGAATTGGCTCGAAAATACCAAGTGTTGGCTAGTAGAATTGCGCATGGAGTGCCGATGGGAGGGGAATTGGAATTTATAGACAGTGGCACCCTCTCTCATGCCTTTAATGGCCGAAAAACTCTGTAGATTTAAATCCTCGCTAGTCTAAAAATCCCCCAGGAGTGACGCAATGACTGATTGCTTGTTTTGCAAAATGGTGTCCGGAGTTATTAAACCGGATATGGTGTATGAAGATGACAGTGTGTTGGCATTCCGAGATATTAATCCGCAAGCGCCGGTTCATATTCTAATTATTCCTAAACGTCATATCGCTACATTGAATGAACTGGACGATAGCGTATTAGCAGGACAGTTATTTCAAACTGCAATTAAGCTCGCCAAACAAGAAAACATCTCTGAAAACGGTTACCGAACAGTTTTTAACTGCAACAAACATGGTGGTCAGGAAGTTTATCACTTACATCTGCATCTGTTGGGCGGTCGCCAAATGCATTGGCCTCCGGGTTGATTTCGGCGCCAGATAAAATGCTGTGCTTAGTATAAAAAAGCAGGGCGTTTGATTGAGGTGAGCCCTTCTCGACCTATCGCTCCTTTCGACTACGCTCAGGGAACGGTGGGGGAAGAGTTTTTAATCTTGGTTGTTTTTAAGTTCGATGACAAAGTTGGCACCCTCTGCATCATTAAAGGCGCGTAACGTGCCAGACATATTATTTTCTACAATTATTTTTGACATATATAAACCAATACCGGTGCCTTTACCTTCTTCTTTAGTTGTGAAGTAAGGGTCGTAAATTTTGTCAATAATGCCATCGGGTATTCCTCCAGCATTATCTTTTATAGTAATAGTTACGGTATCGTTATTTTTTATAGCGTCAATAATTATTGTCGGTTGTTTTGGATTATTTTCAATAAGTGCGTCTTTGGCATTATTTAATAAGTTTAAAATAACTTGAGAAAACTCGCCTTGAAAGCCCTTTATAATTAAGTTTTCGTTGCAAATTATTTGTAATTTAATATTATTATTTTTTAACTGAGCTTCCAGTAAATCTGCTGTAGATTTAATAATATTATTGATGTTAAAAGGCTCAATATGTTTATTTGGTTTAAAAAAGTTACGAAAATCATCGATAGTTGACGACATTTTTTGAATTAAGCGCGCTGATTTATCCATGCTTTGATTCATGAAATCGTCATCAAGCTTGTCCATTTGATACTTAAATTGTAGGTTCTGTTGAACCAATCCTAGTGCATTAAGGGGTTGTCGCCATTGATGAGCAATCGCACCAATCATTTCTCCCATTGCGGCCAGCCGAGATTGATGGATTAATAGTGCTTCCTGTTTTTGACGTTGTGCAACTTCATCTTTGATTTTGTTATCAAGATCTTTATTAAGATCAGCCAACTCCTGCGTTCGTTTTAAAACTTTATTTTCTAATTCTTGGTTATAGTTTTCTAAATGTTTTTTAGATTGCATCAGTGAATCAACCATCTGATTAAAACTATCAGACAAAACACCTATTTCATCTCCACGCTCAATAGTTGACCTTACTGTTAAATCGCCACCGGCAACTTGAGTTGCTAGGTGACTTATGATGGATACCGGTTGAGAAATCCAGCGTGCAAATAAATAGCCAACACATAAAATTAGGATAAGTGAAATGCCAATAATATATATAATCTGAAAATACATATCATTTATATATTTATCATATTGATTAGTAGAAAACCCTATGTGCAACCAACCCCACGAAATTCCTGAAAATTGTATAGGATAGACAAAGTGATATACTTTCTCGTAATTTTCAATGGGCATTATTTTATAATTGATATTGTTGTTTTCTAATTGAGCAATATCATTATTTAGATTTTCAATTAAATGCCAGTTTTCCTGGTTTATCCAAATCTTGTCACCAACCTTTGGTGATATTAAAATATAATGAATGCTGGTATTGTTTTTTAATACTTCAACATTATGTTCAACAATAAATCCGAAATCTTTGCTAATAATGGCGTCAGAGCTCGCTTGTACAATGGATCTTGAGACGGTTTCCGCCTGAGTAAACATAATCTGTTTAAAGGCATTTTTTTGCATGGGGACAACCATAAATGCAAAAAATAAAGTAATCGCTAATACCAGACTGCCAAATATTAAAAATACTCTTATAAATATAGAATTTTTTTGTTTAATAGCCACTTTTTTAACCTGGGCAGGATATAAGGTGATGTTGTAAATTATTTATTCGTCTTGTTTTTAAGGCGTAAGTATTCATTATAATAATTATCAAACTTAGCTAGCTCTTCAACTTTGCAATTTATAATTTCCGGCGTTTTAAAAACTTCTAAAATTTGTTTGCCTCTCACACTGTCGGGGAAACTCATTGCTACGCTGGTTAATTCTTTAATTAATGGATAATCTCGACGAAAAAATATGAAATTTCTACCCTTTATTGGTAATTCAGCAAGGGGCTTAATTTTGTTTTTTATGTCGGGATTTAATTCGGCCATCAGTGTGTAAGAGCTACTGTAAACTATTCCTGCGTCAGTTTTATCAAAAAACACATCTAATATAATGCGATTAGATTTCTTTTGGCGTTGAATAGCTAGATCGATATTTTTATACCCTTTTTTTAATTCTTTAAGGAATAACGTATCTATAAAAATATCGGCAAGCTCATCATCTTCAACAAGCTCCAAGCGTTTTCCGCGTAACTCTTTAATGCTGTTGATATTTTTATCATTTCGAGCAATTAAAAGTAAGGCTTCTGGCTTTTTACCTTCAAGCATACCCACAAAGCCGTCTCCTAACTCCGAGCGTTTAAAATATCTGGAAATTAACAATGGCGGCGCAACAATAAGATCTAACTCGCCCTGTTGAAAAGCGATTTGCATGTCTTCAATGCGGTCAAACAAAATGGCTCGGGATGAAGAAATAATAAAGTCATGTTTTTTTGCTTCAGAATCGAAAAGCTCTTTTGCCCAAAAATTTAAAGATATTTCAATATCGGTACGATTAGCCCGCTCACTAATTGAATTAAAGTAATAACCCATATTTAAACGGATGTCTTTTTTAAGTTCATCCGCTGACGTTGGGATGCTCAACATTGAGCAGCTTGCTAAGATTAAATTTATTAATATTCGATGGGGGATTTTCATGGTTTTGTACTCGTTTAATCGAGTTATATTTTTGAGTAATTGATAGAGCACAAGGTGACTATTTTTTTAATAACTGCTGATGTTCTTTAGCCAATTCGTCATAAGCGTCCAGTTCTTTAACGCTACAAGATTCAAGTAAGTCTTGTTGATATAGACTTAAAAATTGTCGTCCCCTTACGCTCATTGCCATGCTTAAGTAGTTATCAATAATCTTTTGGCGGAAAGGGTAGTTTTTATTTACATACGCATAGCTTTTTGATTTTGTAGGATAATTAGCTATGATTTTTATTTTTTCATTTAATTGAGGGTTTAATTCTTTCATAAGTTCGAAAGCCCCTTCATTGACTAGAGCCACATCGGCTTTATCAAAAAACAAATCCAGGACAATACGTTTATCTTTTTTTAAAAGATCAATAGATGAAAAAAGTTTTTTATAAGGAACATGGTAAGTTTTTAAAATAAGCGTATCCAAAAACATCTCAGCTAATTCATGATGTTCTGGAATAATTAAACGTTTACCACGTAGATCTTCAATTGAATTAATATTTTTATCGGTGCGAGCTAATAATAATACTGAATTAAGCTTGCCGGGTGCGCGTATTCCGTAAAAACCATCAGCTAAGTTTTCACGACTAAAATGCAGGGCAATTGACAACGGCGGTGCTGAAATTATATTAATTATGCCTGAATCAAATGCCTCGCTCATTTCTTCAATTGAATCAAAGAGCATCACATCCGCTGCTTTAACACCGACACTCTCGGCCTGCTCCTGCACCCATAATGAAAATGACACGACAACATCAGCACGACTGACGTTGTCGCTAATGGGTGGATAATAAATTCCCAGCCGCATTACCGGATCAGGAGAAATATGTTCTTCCGCGTGAGCCGTAAAAAAACAACTACAACAATACAATGCAAATAATAAGTATCCAATGCTAAATCGGGTTATTGTTTTCATTTGCTTTTGGTGATTTTTTGGTGATCAATATATAACTGTTTGGTTGCAGTTAAATCAGCAAAGCTTGCTCGTATTGTTTTATCAGCTTTAAATAATTGTAGAAATTGCTGGCCTCTTACATGAGTTTCTAGTTTCATCACTTCAGTAATAACGCGTTCACGGAATTCGGCCGGAACTTTTTTATGGAATAAGCCAGCACCCTGTGGAATACCTTGTAGTTGGGCAATTATTTGAAGTTTTGAAAGTAGTTGCGGATTTAATTCACTAGCAACGTTATATGCATTTTGATAAACACAAATAATATCGGCTTGACCAAAAAACAATTTAAGTATGATTTGATGAGCTTTTCTTTCTCGAGTTATTGATTTAAAGCTGGTTTGATAATTTTTCTTAAAAGTAGATAGGGCTAAATAATCGATATAAAGATCGGCAACAGGATCGTATTCAACTAAGGCAAGTCGTTTGCCCCGTGTTGCCTTGAATTCGTCTAATCCTTCGTTCTTTCGGGTAATTATTAATAGATTTTCTGTGGGGTCGTTGGGGATCAGCTTAAAACCGTCGGTCAATAATTTATTATCAAAATCGTTGGCTAGATTTAAGGTTGAGGCGACCACAAAGTTAATTTCACCCAACTCAAAAGCCTTGCGCATTAAATTAATATTATTAAATATTGTTATAGTTGTTTTAATGCCTGCTTGTTTACCGATTTCTTCACCAAGCAATTTAACGGAAATTTCTATATCTTCATACGAAAAGTCTGGGAATGCCCGTGTATAAAATCCAACTCGAAATGTTGGTTCTGCGAATTTATCAGCTGCAGTTGCCAAATCTGTACAAATCGTTAAACCGATTAGCGCTAAGATTTTTATAAACAGTGATAAACGGAAAAAGGTCATTTAATTTTTTTTAGATGCTGATAATCATTAAATAATTTTTTTGTCATGGTTAAATCAGACGGGCTTGCTCGCAGAGCTTCTTCGGTTTTAAAAATTTCTAAAAATTGTCGGCCTCGTGGATAAGTATTCAATTTAATAGCGGCGTTGATAACTCTTTCTCGAAAGGCCGGGTCGACATTTTTATGAAAAAATCCAGCCCCCTGCAAAATACCATTGATATGTTCGATAATTTGTACTCTATCGAGAATTTGCGGATTTAACTCAGCGGTAGTTTGATAAAAATTTTCGTAAACACAAGTTACATCAATCTGACCAAAAAACAATTTAAGTATGACCTGATGGGATTTTTTTTCTCGAGGCATTTTTTTTAAGGTGTCTTGAAAATCTTTTTTAAAATTCGACTGTGCTAAAAAATTCACATAAAGGTCGCTAGTCGGATCATTTTCAACTAAGCCGAGCTTCTTGTTACGTAACGACATAAAGTTATCCATGCCTTCATTTTTACGAGTCAAAATGACCAGACGATCTGCAGTTCCACCGGATGGGATCATTTTGAAGCCATCCACTAGCAAACTATTATCGACCTCGTTGGCAATAAGCAAGGGCGATGCAAAGATAAGATTAATGGTGCCATTTTCAAAATCAGCATTCATCGATTTCATATCTTCATAAATTGTGACATTGGTTTCAATACCAAGCTCTTTACCCATTTCTTCGGTGAGGATTTTTACCGAAATCTCCAGGTCTTCTCGGGAATAATCATGAAAAGAGGGGCGATGAAAGCCGATACGTAAGGTTTGTTGATGGAATAAATCTTCGGCGACAGCAAATGTTGAGAATATTACGCAGGTAATAATTACCAAACATTCGACAATCTGTTTTAGGCTTATTTTGTTTGTATTCATTAATAAGTGGCTTTGAAGCGCTAAAAGATAGGGTTAGGTGAGCTGTCGAGCTAAGCGTTCAGCTCTCGACAACTGCTTCTGCATCCCTGCCGTCGAATCGCGGACGGAATTTATTGATTTAAAAACAATGTTCTGAGGCCCTTTAGCTTAGCCAAAGGTGGTTGTCGAAAGGAGAAACAAATGGCGGTTATCGATTGTAAAAAAACGTTGAACTTAACCAGCGTTATCGCGTTTGATTTAGCTCGCCAACGTTACTGCCAAGTAGGTATTCCAGGGACAATAAGCCCATTTCCAGCGCATAGCGGGATCGATAATGTGTGCCTTGGGCAAAGGTTTCGACAATTTGCGCCTCGATAACATCTTTGGTTTCAACCAATTCGTCTTGATAGGCGCGGACATGCAATTTGCGATTCTCGCTGGCATAGCCAACGGCTTCTTGACTATCTTTAGTTTGCGTACTGGCGCTTTTAATACTTAAGAATTGCTGTTTGACCTGTAAGGCGATGCCCTGATCGAGCAGGACTTGTTGGCTTTCCAGTTTACGTTGTTGAGCTTTGGCTTGATTAACTTTGCCCGTGGTTTGGAAGCCATCAAATAAATTCCACTGCATACCGATACCGATAGTCCAGCCATCGCGGTTTACCGCATTGGTTAAACCGGATTTGTAATCTGTCTGGATGTCATGGACTTCAGCTTGAAAGCCTATCATCGGATAATAGCCACTACGAGCTTCAGTGATTTGATCATCGCTGATTTGTACAGCAAGTTTTAATTGCTGAATGTCAGGGTTAAAGGTGTGTGCCGAATCAACTAATTGCTTTAGTTCCCCACTTAATGGCGAAGCGTCGGCTGCTTCAGCCAAACTATAGCTAGCGTCCCACTCTTGGCCCATGGCATTGCCGAGTGCTTCATGGGCTAATTCGCGTGCATATTGGGCTTCACTGCGCATGGTGCGGGTGATGGCGGTGGTGGTTTTGGTGCGCAGGTAATCGGTTTTTTTGACTCTCATCGAGCCGTGTTGATACAAACGCTCGGTTAAATCCTCCAGGGCTTTAAAGCGTTCTAAGGTATCGTCCGCCAATTGTTCCATTTGGATGGCAAACTGTGCCGCGTAATAATATTTTTTGACGTCGCGGACGATTTCCAAATTAGTTTTACGTCGGCCTTCTTCGGCAATTTTGACGCCCTTTTCGGCCTGGCCAACGATGGCTTCGCGTTTCATGCCGGTGAAAATAGGGTAAGTGAGATTGAGGGATGATGTCACCATGTCGCGATCAAATAATTTGACGTCCATTTTAATGGGAATAGGTTGTGCAAGCGCCGCTCCAAGAGGGCCGAGAGCTGGATTGCTGGTTATTCCGCTCGGCAGATTAAATTGCCCGTCCATTTTAAAAGTTCGATCTTGATCGGCACGCGAGGCGTTCACTTCCGCGGCAATTCTCGGCCAATACGCTGACATGGCTTGCTGATACTGGGCTTCAGCCATGGCGACACTGGCTTCTGACACATTTAAGGATTGATGTTTTTCCAGTGCGATACGAATGCAGTCCGCAAGCGCTAGCTTTTGTTGCGGAGCAGGGGCTGCGCTAACTACCAATGAGCCGGACAAAAGTATGGCGAAGCCAAGTATTTTTAGTGGTGATGACATAGCGTTAAGCGTCTTGTAATTGGTTGCGGATGTGTAAGATTTCATCAATGTTCGCCATAAATAAATCAACCAATTCCGGATCAAACTGAATTGCTTTATTGCGGTTCAAATAATTGATTATTTCCTGGTCTGACCAAGGCTCTTTATATATGCGTCGGCTGCCGAGGGCATCAAATACATCGACTATGCTGACGATTCTGGCTTCGATAGCAATATGTTCGCCATCTAATCCTGCTGGGTAACCTTTGCCGTTATAGAATTCATGGTGTTCATGAGCGATAGTGGCGGCCATCTTAATCAAAGGCTTATCCAATCGATTGAGTAATTGAAAGCCCATGTCGGCATGCTTTTTCATGATGTGAAATTCTGCATCTGACAGCTTGCCGGGTTTATGCAATATTTCATCGGGGATGCCGACTTTGCCGATGTCATGCAGAGGAGAGGCGGTTTTAATCATGGCCGCATGTTCATCGCTAAGGCCATATTTACGGGCAAGCAATTCAGAAATCAGGGCAACACGTTTAATGTGTAAACCGGTTTCATGACTGCGATTTTCAACCACTTCGCCCAAGACATAAATCAGCTCTTTTTGTGTCTCAATAATTTCTTCATTGAGTTTAATGGAGTCACTGATGTCCTGGCTTAAGCTCATTAAGGAGTTAAGTTCGCCTTGTTGGTTATGGATGCCGACAATCACAGTACTGAGTGTGTGGTAGTTGCCATCTTTGCCGATGATTTTAATCACCCTGGAGCTGTAGCCTTGATGTTTGACTTTTGTTAACACGCGATCTTTAAAATCACCGCAATCTTGAATGAGCTGACAAAGTGATTGTCCGACCAGTTCTTCAGAACTGTAATTGAGTGTGGTGCTGAAATTTTTGTTAGCACTAACAATGGTGCCTTCTGTATCGATCACGCATAACGAGGTGCCAATTTCTAATGCGCGTTCATATTCGTGCAGATAATGCTTTTGCTCGCGGAGGTCTTGTTTTAGATTGATCGATAAACGCTCAAATTTTTCATAGACTTCGGTGATATCAACCATCAACGCAACAAACTCTTCGATTGTATTCTGTGCATTGACAATAGCGACCACCGTAACGTCAACGACATAAATATTGCCTGCTTTAGTTCTTTTTTTAAGCATTCCCTGCCATTTCTTTTGTTCAAGAACGGTATTTTTCAATTCTCTTAATAAAGCTTCCTGCTCAGTTGTTTCAAAACTAAATAAATAATGTTGTCCTAATAATTCGGCTTCTGAATAACCTGATAATTCGCAAAAATGCTGATTGACGTAGGTGATGTTACCGTGGATGTCAATTTTGGCGACGATGGCTTTTTCATCCACCAACAGCTTGTATTGTGCTAATAACTTATGACTTTTTTCGACTTCGCGAGTGAGATGTATTTGTTCAGTGATATCGGAAAGCTTATTTAGTAAGCGATCAACACTGATGGGCTTAGTGATGTAATGCTGAATTTCCAGTTCCAATGCTCTGAACAAATATTCCACGTCGTTGTAAGCACTTAAAATCACAATCGGTTGTTCGGGATTAATAGCTCGAATATCGGCCGACATCGATAAGCCGTTGACTTCGGGCATTTGAATATCAGTGACGACAATATCGGGGCGATGTTCTTTGAAAAGCTCCAGACCTTCACGGCCGTTTTTTGCCGAATAGAGTGCGCCGACATAGTGCGCCAGCATAAATTGCAGCTCTTCGCGAGTTTCCGTATCGTCTTCTACATACAGAACTCGAACTGAAGACAGGTTTTGTAATTTGTTATCTTTAAACATGAGGTTTTTTAATTAGATAAATAGCCATGCCAGCAAAATTGGCGTTTGCCTTTGTATTTTGCCCTGTACATCGCCTCATCGGCGAATTTTAATAGCATGAGTGGATTGGTATTGTCTTCAGGGTAAATAGCTATGCCGATGCTTGCTGATACCGGTAGTTCAATATTCTCTTCCTGTACTGTCATGGTCAGTGAATCGAGAATACGTTGCGCTGTTTCGGCGATCAATTCTTTGGATGTGCCGTTTAAGATGACTACAAATTCATCACCGCCCAGTCGCGCCACGGTGTCTACTTCGCGTATACAGTTCATTAAGCGTCCAGCGACTTCAATAAGCACATTATCGCCTTGACCATGTCCCAAACTGTCATTTATTTGCTTAAATCCATCCAAATCAAGATAAAGCAACGCCACGTTATAGTTAAAACGATTTGCTGATGCTATGGCGGTATCCAGTCGCTGAAAAAAAAGTTTTCTATTGGGCAAGCTGGTTAATGGATCGATTTCTGCGTGGTAACGAAGCTCATCTTCCAATTGTTTATGATCGGATATATCTACAAACATGATCACGTAATGACTAATGCTGCCATCGGCCTTTTTAATGCCATTAACCAACACCATGGCAGGAAACTGCTCATTAGATTGTCTACCAATAAGCAGTTCGCCTCGCCAGTGCCCATCTTTTTTCACTAGTAAGGTGATTTCTTTGAGAGTGGATTGGCTAATCGATAAATCAAAAATTCTTTCAATGGGCTTGCCTTCAATTTCAATTAAATTAAAGCCGGTAATTTCCGTGAAAGCAGGATTGATAGTTAGCATTTTGTAGTGGGCATCCAAAATCAACATGGCGGCACCAGAGACTTGATAAACGCTAGCGGCAAGAGTCAAGTTTGCTGCTGATAATTCTTGAAGTGTGATGTCTTCTAAAATCCAAATGATTTGGGGATTGGACGATTGGTTGATTATTTTGCCTTTGAAACGGGTCTTACTTGAATCACCATTGCATTGCCGAGTTTGTAGTTCAACATCAATAGTTTCTGTCTTAACAAGCTGTTCCAGTAAGTGATTTTGTAGCGCAACTTTGTCGCGGTTAAAAATGTCGCTTAGTGAAGTAATTTCGTGTTTTTTGTAACCAAATTGTTCTAAAAATTGTTGGTTTGTTTTTAGCAGGTTAAAGGCCAAGTCAGTAAAAGCAATGCTCACAGGCGCTTGTTCAAAAATAGCTAACTGTTGGGCTTCGCTTGCGCAGAGTTGTTTTTTTAACTGTAAAAACCGGAACAGTGAGTTTATTTTTGTGTCCAATTCAATTCGTTTAATAAATTGTGTAACGAAATCAACAGCCTTTATTTTAAAGCTGGGGTGAATATTGCCTTCATCGGTTGGGTTTTGCATCAAAATTTATAAGATGTTATCAATATTCAGATGGAAGTCTTAAGTTGAGAGGATGCTGCTGCTGGTAGTTGTTGCCGTTAATCGTCAATTATTAATAACAATTAACATGCCAAGTAACATGAATAGACATTTTAAAAACTTATTTCTACCGTCTCTGTTCGAACTATGGCTTTGGTAAATCAATACTTTAATTGATTTAACTGATAATTTTATAGTCCGGGCATAGATATAAATTATGAAGAAAATATCTCTTCATTTTAGATAGTCGTGCCAGCCTTGTCAGACGATTATGTCAATTTTGTCAGCGGGATAGTTTTAAACTTGATTGATAGTTTTTATGACGTCTATGCGGAGATTTTTCGAGGTTCGGCGCTCACAAAAAAGAAGCCCCTTTCGGAGCTTCTTTTTTAAAGGCTTTTAATTAACTGCGGTTTCTTTTTGCTTTTCCAGCAAATAATCCAGCCAGAGATTCGACAACTTTTCCTGAACTGTATTTTGTCGGAGCCGGGCATTCAAGTTCGGGAAATCAACCTTATCCAAATCTTGATCCTGGTTGTAGCAGGAATACACGAAGAATTCCTTGCCGCTTTCAGCATCGACATGCTTACACAAACACTGGGCGCAGATGCCTTTCATCATGCACTGCATTGGTGAATTGATCGAGCCAACGGCGTGATGCGCTTTAGTTAAATACGGCTTCAGGACATTAAAACGTGCATCTTTTACAGCTGCCATCATGCGGTCTGAACCAATCACGATTAAATGATCAACGTCGGCCAGCGAGATGGATTGTTCGCCTAATTCGTCTTTGCCATAAGCAATCATGGCTTCCAGGATGTTGCCGACAAATGATTTGTCTTGCGGGCGAGTCGGGGTAAAGGCTTGAACACCTTCGCCTTGATCGACCGACCAAATCACAACGTCCGCCGCCGCTTCAACATCTTCGACTTTGAAACGATCTTGCGAATATTTGTAACCGGCAAAATAAATGACCCGGTTGCCTGCTGCTCGTAGCGCTTTACCGATAGAGAACAATACTGCGTTGCCCAAACCGCCGCCGATCAGTAATACGGTTTGACCTGTAGGGATGTCGGTAGGTGTGCCGGTAACGCCCATAAGGATGAGCGGATCGCCGACTTTCCAAGTCGCGCACAGTCTTGATGATGAGCCCATTTCCAGAGCAATTAATGAGATGGTGCCTTTTTCGGTGTCGACTTCCGCGCCGGTTAATGCCAAACCTTCGGCAGCAAGAGAAGTGCCTTCCACGACTGGCGCGTAGGCCTCGTAGTTTTGCAGACGGTAAAATTGGCCGGGTTGGAATTTTTGTGCTGCCAACGGCGCCTTAACGACGACTTCGATAATGGTCGGAGTCAGTCGGTTAATGGAGACAATAGTAGCCTTAAAGGAATCATCCAAGTTCGCGAACAGAGTGTTCAACGCAGCATCGCGCTGAGCTTGCTCGGCTGGATTCAATTGTTGCAATTCTTTAGCGAACAAATCAACGACGTAGGGATAACCGTCTTTGGCACTGGCCATCGCTTTCACCACGTTGCCGGCGTAAACCGGATGGTTGTCGCCATAAAAGCTGATGAACTTGCCGTCTTTTTGATAAGACGTCAGCGGTGCCGGTTTGCCCAGCTTAGGTGCCGCTTCATCGTGCATCGCCACCAGTTGTACTGTGCCATCCTGCAATTCTGGCTCGTAACGTTGGAAGAACCACTTATCCATTACAAATGTGTCTGGATATTCGCTTTGGTAAATTGTATTGGGTGAAGTACCCGCTGCAATGTACAGGTTACGTAGCGGCACGGTGATAATGCCTTCTTTCACCCATTTACCATCTTCTAAAATCAACTTTTCGAATTCCACCCCGTTTAAATGACCGTATTCATCGGCCAACGCGCTTTTCGGGCTCATGCCTTCAGCCAGCGCGATACCTTCTTGCAGTGCTTCGTGGATTTCTTCGTGGTTTTGACGATAGGCTGGCGCATCGCGCATGCCTTTGCGATAGAACAGTGTCACGCCGCCCCATTCGTCGATTAACGGCTGGAAGTCCGGCAACTCGCCTTCAGCTTCGGCACGTTGACGTTCGGCACGAATGACTTTACCGTGCGCCAGGAATTCATCAAGAATGATGGTTTCTTCTTGGTCGTAACGATTGCGCACGACTTGTTCGCCGTAAACGTTACTTAACGTTTCGTAGCGCTCCAGTATTTTTTCCACTTGTACCGGGTAATAAGCCATCAATTCGGTGGCTGTATCGATAGCTGTTAAACCGCCGCCGATAACCCCGGCCGGTAAACGCACCTGCAAATTCGCCAGTGATGAAGCTTTCGCTGCACCAGTTAATTGCAAGCCCATTAAAAAGTCAGAGGCTTTGCGAATGCCGCGGATCAAGTTGTTTTTAAGATCGATAATGGTTGGTTGGCCAGCACCGGATGCTACACAAATATGGTCAAAGCCCATGTCCCAAGCATCATCAATGGTCAATGTGCCGCCAAAACGAACGCCGCCGTAAGCTCTGAATGCTGCGCGTCTTTGCAAGGTCAGGTAAATGACTTTCAGGAAGTTTTTATCCCAGCGCACGGTAATACCGTATTCGGCTACGCCGCCGAAACCAGCCAGAATACGTTTGTCCAGGTCTTCGTAAAGATCGTTGAAGTCGACGATCGGCAATGGCGCGTGAGTTTCGTCGCCGGTCAATTCAACGGGCAATGGTTCCAGTTTTAACGCATCAATCGCAGCAACGCCAAAACCTTCATTGAGCAAATAATGGCTCATGGTGTAACCGGCCGGTCCCAAACCAACGACCAGTGCGTTTTTGCCATTGTAAGGCAGCATGAACGGACGTTTAACGTTTAACGGATTCCAGCGGGTCAATAGACTGTAAATTTCAAAACCGTAAGGCATGAACAGCACGTCGGTTAGTACATTAGTTTCGATTTGCGGGATGTTGACCGGGTCGGTTTTTTGGTAGATACAACCTTTCATGCACTCGTTGCAGATACGATGACCGGTACCTGGGCACATCGGGTTATCGATGATGATAATCGCCAGCGCGCCGATGTTGTCGCCGTTGCGTTTAACCAAGTGCATTTCGGAGATTTTTTCTTCCAACGGACAGCCGGTGGTAGTAACGCCGAGCGGGTCCAACTTGAAAGTGTTGGTTTTTTTGTTACGCATACCTTTGGAGCAGGAATCGGTATCGCGCTCATGGCAGTAGATGCAGTGATTAACTTCAGACAATGATTGTCTTTCGTTATAACGAGGGTCAGTCAGCTTAAAGCCATCACGACGGCGACGATGTTCTTGCTCGCCCATCCAGGCAGTAAATTGGCCGCGTTCAACGACTTCGTGCTCGACCAAATTGTCGAAGTCACGTTTATTAGGGAATTTAAAACTCAGCCATTTTTCGACAACATCGTTATCTTGTTGGGCAACATAGCTCCACCGTTGCACGATGTCAGTCAGGCCGTTGACGAACTCGGCCGCATCTTCATTGGCGATAATGTCGGCAAATTCGGTAGCCGCTTCACTGTGGGCAGCCAGTTTGCTGCGCAGATCAGCAACGATTGTGTCTGCATTGAGGTAATCGCTGTCTTTGCCTTTGGCGAGTAACTTGTAATGTTTGGAGAGCAGACCGATGGCGGCGCCGACTCGGGCAACGCGATGTTCAGCGTCATCGTCTTGATTGGCTTCGTTAAATCCGGCGTCAATCAACAGATCAAATCGGTTCAAAATCGAAGGGATATTCCATTCGCTGGTGTCTTGTCCTTTGAAAGTCACACCCAGTTTTTCGACGATTTCGTTTTTATAAGTAAAAACAGTATCGATTTCATCTTTGATGGCAATTGCTTGTGCCTGATGTTGCTCACTGACATTAAATAATTTGGCGACAAATTGCCCGACAAAAGGTCCCATGCGTACCAATAAGTCGGAGATTTGTTCGGGGGATAAACCTTCGCCCTGATGTTGCCGGTACGATTGGAATTCAGTATGTAACTGCGCGTCATGGCGTTCAACCGAGGCATCGAATACGTCGAGCAAATCTTGCAAGCGAGTTGAATCGTATAAATCGGGGTAATTAAAGCCGGGGATGCCTAAGGTAAGTGTCGGTTTTGCTGTCATTTTTGTGCTCAATGGTAACAAGGGATGAGTTCTGTATCTGTTAAATAGACAAAGTGTGCCATTTTAACGTTTTAAACGAAGATTAGGGACGATTTTTGCTTGTAAAACGGACAAAAGTGTCAATGCGACGGCGGCATTTTTTCTCTGAGCTTTAAAAAGCGTTGATAACGCGACGTTGATATTTCACCGCTTTCAACTGCTGCGCGCACGGCACAGCCTTTATCTTGCAGATGCCGGCAGTCATTAAACTTACACTTGCCCAGCAATGGCTGAAATTCCAGATAGCCTTGGGCAAGTTGTTGCTCAGAAAGATCGGCTAGGCCGAAAATAGCGACGCCGGGGCTGTCGATTAAATCACCACCATCTTCTAAATGGTAAAGAGTGGCTGCTGTGGTAGTGTGCCGCCCCAGTTTACTGGTTGCTGAAATAGCTTTAGTTTTCAGCGCCTTGTCGGGCAGAATCGCGTTGGTCAAGGATGATTTGCCCACCCCCGATTGTCCGGCAAAAATACTGACTTGGTTTTTAAGCGCTTTTTTCAAGTCATCTATTCCCGCGCCGGTATTGGCGCTGACTCTATATAGTGCATAGCCGAGCTTTTGATAGCCCAGCAACTCTTCCTCAATAGCCTCTGATAGTGGTAAGTCGGTTTTATTGAGTACCAGCGCGGCGCCCATGTGCCGGTTTTCGCAAATCGATAAATATTGATCGAGTAACAGGAAGTCGCAGAAAGGTTCAGTGGCAAAAACGATATATACCATATCAATGTTGGCAGCCACCGGGCGCGTTTTACCGTTTCTGGCGGGTCGCAGTAAGGCAGAGCGTCTGGGTAAGATTTCCTCTATGCGACCTTGATCAGGGGATGATTGCAACCATAGCACTCGATCCCCCACCGCAACTGTTTCAAGCTTCCGAAGGGTTTGGCAAAGATAGATATTACCGGAAGATTCAACAGCAATATCTTGACCTAAGTGGGCAATTACCAACCCTTCATTTAGAGCAGACATTATGAAGGCTGCATAGTGGTTTCCAGGTGGGCGATGCGAATAGCGGCGGGCGGGTGACTATAATGAAATGCCGAGTACAGCGGATCTGGCGTTAAGGTATTGGCGTTTTCTTCATACAGTTTAACCAAGCCGCTGATCATTTTTTCCGCTTTGGCATTGTTTGCAGCAAAATCATCGGCTTCAAATTCGAACTTACGTTGAAAATAAGCGCTGATCGGTTGCATGAAAAAAGTGAATGTTCCAGATACCAGCATGAACAATAATAATGCCGAGGCATTAGACGGTTGCTCTACACCTAAGCCGTTGTAAAACCATTGTTGATCGATCAGCCAGCCCAAAATGCCTAAGCTAATTAGGCTCATGATAGAAGTTGCAATCAGCATTTTGATGACGTGTTTGCGTTTGAAATGTCCTAGCTCGTGCGCCAGCACTGCTTCCAGCTCTTCATCATCCAAAGACTTAACCAAGGTGTCGAAAAACACGATGCGCTTGTTATTGCCTAAGCCGGTAAAGTAGGCGTTGCCGTGTCCAGAGCGCTTGGAGCCGTCCATAATGAAAATGCCTTGGCTGTGAAAGCCGCAACGTTCCAGCAAGCTTTGAATCCTGTTTTTTAAAGTGCCGTCTTCCAGCGGTGTGAATTTGTTAAACAAAGGCGCAATCACGGTAGGAAACAGCCAGCTCATCAGTAACGAAAAGCTCATTAAAATAGCCCAGGCCCATAACCACCAAAGTGAGCCTACGCTGTCCATCACCCACAATATCAAAGCCAAAATAGGTAGGCCAATTGCCGCCCCTAGCCCCAAACTTAGGAGTTGATCCTTGGCGAATTGTTGCAGGGTGCTTTTGTTGAAACCAAATTTTTCTTCAATGACAAATGTTTGGTAAAGGCTGGTAGGCAGTTCAAGCAACGTCAGCACCAAGAAAATGCTGGCAATTGTGCCGACACCTGCCAGCAAGGGTGATTCGACCCAGCCAGACCAGAGGTTAAAAGACAATTGTATGCCGCCGCCTAAGGTGACTAAAAGCAATAAGACAATGCCAATAACATCATCAATCTTGCCAAGTTTGCCTTTTGCCAGTGTGTAGTCCGCAGCTTTTTGGTGAGCGGTTAATGAAACACGGTCTTTGAAGGCATCCGGCACGGCATCACGGTGTTTGGCAACATGGTCAGCTTGTCTTTTCGACAGCCAAAATTGAATAGAATGGGAAATAATCAGGGCAATAATAAATACGATTGTAAAGGTGTTCATAGCTTAAAAACGTTAGGGTTATGATTAGTCTTACAGTTTGCCGAATGCTACACTAAGCGCAACTTTTTTGACATAACGGAAAAATCCCACATGGCCTTGGACTCTCAAAATCTCATCTGGATTGACCTGGAAATGACCGGCTTAGACCCAGATAACGATCTGATTATCGAAATAGCCACGGTTATTACCGACAAAAATCTGAATGTGTTGGCGCAAGGTCCGGTAATGGCTGTGCATCAGTCAGATGCAGCGTTGGCAGCGATGGATGATTGGAATCAACAGCATCATGGGCAATCCGGCTTGATCGACCGGGTCAAAGCTTCACCTTACAGCGATGCGCAAGCTGAGCAATTGACTATCGATTTTCTAAAACAATGGGTGCCTGAAAACACCTCACCAATCTGTGGCAACAGCATCGGTCAAGATCGTCGATTTCTTTATCGCTATATGCCAAAGCTTGAAGCTTATTTCCATTACCGCAATATTGATGTTTCCACCTTAAAGGAGCTGGCTGCCAGATGGGCGCCGGAAGTTAAAGACGGTTTTAATAAAGAATCCACTCATCAAGCGCTGGATGACATTTTGGAATCCATTGCAGAATTGCAGTATTACCGGGAACACTTCATTAAGTTCTAAGTCATGAATCAGATTATTGCAGTTGCACTGGGCGGGGCCTGCGGTGCTGTGGTCCGGTTTTTGGTGGCATCAGGGATTTATCAATGGCTGGGTCGCGGCTTTCCTTACGGCACCTTAGTCGTTAATGTTCTAGGCTCATTTTTGATTGGCTTATTAACCGAATCACTCATCTTGCAACGTGTCGCGCTCACCCTGGATTACCGGGCAGCTATTTTAGTTGGATTTATCGGCGCGTTTACCACCTTCTCGACCTTTTCGCTGGAAACCTTTTATTTAATCGAACAAGGTAATTTAACCCGGGCCGGGATGAATATTCTGGTCAGCGTCAGCGTTTGTTTGCTGGCCGTTTGGCTGGGATTATTATGCGGTCGAGCCTTGTTTTATTATGGAGATGGCTTGATCACCTGGGGCGGCGGCAGCATTCCTTATGCGCTGATGGTTATCAATCTAATCGGCGCTTTGTTGATTGGATTGGTTAGTGCGGTCTTGCTGCAAAAGGTAGAGTTGTCGATGGAATATCGCGTAATCATTTTAGTGATCATGATTGGCGCTTATTTAACCCTCTCCGGGTTGTACTTGATTTTGTATTTGCTGGAGCATGGCGTTTCAGTCGAAACAAATGTTAATCAGATGTTAAGTATTTTTATTGGTAATGGATTAGCCAGCATTTTTGTTATTTGGTTAGGTTTGCTGCTTGGTAAACAGACTTAGCTTTTTCCCTCTTTTAATACATTTTCCCGCTTTGGGCCACAAACAAAGGTAACCCGCTGTCATGTTAGATCCTCGTTTATTCAGAACTGAACTCGATTTTGTCACCAGCCAATTGCAAAAGCGTTCATTTGCTTTTAATCCGGAAAGCTATTCCGAACTGGAAAATAGAAGAAAAGAAGTCCAGGTTAAAACCCAAGAGCTACAAAACGAGCGCAACAGCCGTTCCAAAGCGATCGGCCAGGCCAAAGCTAAAGGTGAAGATGCGCAAGCATTACTCGATCAGGTGCAGCATTTGGGTGATGAGCTTAAAGCGGCAGAAGCTGAATTGGCTGGTATTCAGGATGAAATGACTACTTTGATGGAAGGCATTCCTAATATCCTGGATGAAAGCGTCCCGAATGGTAAAAGCGAAGATGATAATCTTGAAATCAGCCGCTGGGGCGAAATCCCGGTGTTTGATTTTGAAGTCAAAGATCACGTCGATCTGGGCTTAAAAAGAGGCTTGGATTTCGAGCTGGGCGCAAAAATTGCCAGCGCGCGTTTTGTAGTGTTAACCGGACCGTTGGCTAGGCTACAACGGGCGCTGATTCAATTCATGCTCGACACCCACACAGCTGAACATGGCTACAGCGAAACCTATGTACCGTATTTGGTGAATGCCGATAGCCTGCGCGGTACCGGCCAGTTGCCAAAATTCGAGGCCGACTTATTCAAAGCCAGCGATGATCCCGGCTTGTATTTGATTCCGACAGCCGAAGTGCCGGTCACTAATATCGTCAGAGATGTGATTCTGGATGCCAAACAATTGCCGCTCAAATTAGTTTGCCACAGTCCTTGTTTTCGCAGTGAAGCCGGTGCTTACGGTCGTGATGTACGCGGCATGATTCGTCAGCATCAATTTGAAAAAGTGGAACTGGTGCAAATCGTCAAAGCCGAAGATTCAGCGCAAGCGCATGAAGAGTTGACCGGGCAAGCCGAAGTTATTCTGCAAAAATTAAAGCTGCCGTATCGCAAAATGTTGTTATGCGCAGGCGATACCGGATTTTCATCAACAAAAACCTACGACTTGGAAGTATGGTTGCCAGGGCAGGGCACTTACCGGGAAATATCTTCCTGCAGTAACTTCAAAGACTTCCAGGCCCGCCGTTTGCAAGCTCGCTGGCGTAACCCGGAAACCGGCAAGCCCGAGTTGGTACACACGCTTAATGGTTCAGGTTTGGCGGCAGGCAGAACCTTAATCGCGGTGATGGAAAATTACCAAGATGCCGAAGGGCGTATTCATGTGCCCGAGGTGTTACTTCCTTACATGGGTGGGTTGACGGTTATTGAATAAAATTAATGAATGGCATGAGGAATTATGTTGTACCGGGTAACGCACATGCGGAAATAGACTTTTATCAGTCAATTTATTTTGGATGGTATATGGAATAAAACCCCGCTAAATCAAATGCTTATTGTTGGTATAGATGATTTTATGGTAGATATACAGAACTTTAAATCACTTGTTAGCTCTCAAGGAGGAATGCGTAGTGAACAAATTAAATGGGTGGAGGCGGCTATGGGTTGTGCTTTCAGTTACTAGCCTGTTATATGTGGCATGGTATTCTTTGCAAAGTGGCATTAATGCCGGTTACTTTGAGTGGGATGTTTACAGTGAGTTTGAGAAGCCAGAATGTAAAAACATAATAGAAATGCCCGCAGGTACAAAACTAAACATTGAACCTGGTTACAAAAGTTCCTGTTATAGCTTGTATTTATATAGGTCAATTTATAGTGATGCTCGTTCTACTCAGCAGGAGTATATAAATCATACAAATTCTCTGCAGAGAACACGCTCACTTGAAACATTTGGCTTTACATTCGTTCTTTGGTTACTCTCAATTTCCTTTGCATATTTAGCTGGAAAAGTTGTTGGCTGGGTTTTTTATGGCTTTTTTCCAACAGGTCGCCAATAAGACTTAACAATATGCTCAAGAGCTTCGCTGCGCTTACTGGACAGCCCAAATCGGCGTATGCTCCGCATTTTATGAGCCGCTTGTGTCTGCCCTTCGCTCAACTTTAGAGATAGGAACGAATGGTAACAGTTTATCTCGATCATAATGTTATAGACGGGTTCGACAAGGGAAAGACCACATATCTTGAACCATTGCTCGCGAATAAAGGCGTTCTACTAATTATTTCTCTGGCATCGGTGGACGAAATCTTCAGAGGCGGTGACGAGGCTAGGTCAAGAAGCAATATCGAGTCCCTGAAGAAATTGGGAGTCAGATATATCCATTCAGGTCCCGACGAATCGCACCTGTCAATAAGTGAGTTGGATTACGAGAACATGCACCAGGAATGGTTGAAAATGCAATCGGGCGTAGGGCCTTTTAATGACGCCCATTTTTCATTCATTAGGACGGTGTACAGGGGAAATGTGCCGGAAGCAATCCAAGACATGGATTATGCCGTAAGCGACCAGATTGCTTGGATCAAGAACAACTTTGATAATTTTCCAAATTCACAGCCACTGATGAATACAGTCTTAAGCAATCCGCAGGAATACAGGGAACTATGCGGACAGCTTATCCATCTGAAGACACTGCTCCCTTTCACTGCAAGGGAAATCAACAATATCCCGGAGAAGTCTGTTTTCTGGATCAGCGTTGATAAGCTGAAGAGCGACACCGATGTAAATCTCCAGATTATCGGTGGCTCTATCCAAGACCAAATCGAGAGTGCCGAGACGATTGAAGACCAGTTTACGATCGTCTTCTTTTGGCTCAATCTTTTTGGATATTATCCTGATGATCTGACTCGAAAAGAAAGAGTTAGGTCCAATTTCTCTGATGATAACCATGCCACTTATGCTATCGCTTGTGACGCTTTGCTAACGTTGGACAAAAAGTTCGCTAAGAGGGCGGAAGCAGCAATCAGTGCTTTGAACTTGAAAACCGAAGTAAGTACTGACGCTAACGAGCTGCTGCACCGGATCTCAGCCCTGTCGAGCCATTCCCAGTAAGCTGTGTGTTACCTTGAAAAGTCAAGTGAGTGGATATTAGTCTGAGCCCGGCCATTCTTAAAGTTAAACGAAAAATATGGACATTATCTTCAAAGAATACGGCCGGGTTGTCTGGCAGAAAAAATGGTATTTTCTGCTGGCGTTGCTGGCATTAACCGGCGCTATTACCCTGGATTTATCGGCGCCGATCTATTTCAAACACATCGCCAATGGCCTTGCCGGGCCTTATTCTGATGCCATCAGGGACGATTTACTTAACACTCTCAAAATAATCGCCTTTATCTACGGCGGTATCTGGCTGTCATGGCGGCTGCTGGAAATTGCGATTGTGCCCTTGGATGGCGGTGGCGTTAATTTGCTGGAAAAACGCTGTTTCGATGTACTTAAAAAGCAGAAATATGCGTTTTTTGAAAACAGTTTTTCCGGCAGTTTAATCAAGCAAGCCAACCGTTTCTCGCGTTCGTTCGAAATTATCATGGACTGGTTTTTGTTCCAGTTCTTTATGAATATCCTCGCCGTGACGATTTCCTTCGTCATTTTTTATCGGCAGCAGCCCGAGTTTGCGTTTTATTTCCTGATCTGGGTGGTTGTGTTTGTCAGCTGGAATATTGCGTATTCGATCTGGAAGTTGCGCTTCGATAAGGCAGTATCAGAAGGCGATTCTAAAGTAGGTGGCGCTTACTCCGATGCTATCAGCAATATCTTTATTGTTAAGACCTTTGCGATGGAAGCCAGCGAGCAAGCGCATATCAATAAAACTTCTGATACCGTTTACAAACGAAAGAAGTTGGCTTGGGGGCTGATGTTTTTGTCGTTTGCCGTACAAGGCTTGATGACCTTCGGTATTGAATTACTGCTGATTTATTTGATGATCGGCAAGTGGCAGACCGGGCAGTTTCAAGTCGGCGAATTCGTGCTGTTCCAGTCGGTGATGATCATGCTAATTCAGCGGTTATGGGAGTTTGGCCGCAACTTTCGCAACTTTTTTACTGCGCTGGCCGATGCCTCAGAAATGGCCGATGTATTCCGGCAAACCGAACTGGAAATCGATAATTCCGATGCGAAGGCTTTAACAATCAGCAATGGCGGGATTAGTTTTAACAACATCGGTTTTAGTTATTACCCGTCTAATCTCAAACAGCCCAAGTTGTTCGATAACTTTTCCTTGGACATCAAGGCAGGCGAAAAAGTGGCGCTGGTCGGGCAATCAGGGTCAGGTAAGTCATCGCTGACCAAATTGTTATTCCGCTTTCTTGATCCTCAGCAAGGCAGCGTCTGTTTTGACGGCATTGATGCGCGCGCGTTCACTTTCAGCTCACTGCGCAAACAAATTTCCATGGTGCCGCAGCAGCCGGAGCTGTTTCATCGTTCGGTACGTGACAATATCGCCTTGGATGCCGACATTACCGAAGAGCAGCTGATCGATGCCGCCAGAAAATCGCATAGCCTTGAGTTCATCGACAAACTGCCTAACAAGTTCGATACGTTGGTCGGCGAACGCGGCATCAAATTGTCGGGCGGCGAAAAGCAACGCATCGCAATTGCCCGCGCTTTTCTCGAAGACGCGCCGATTGTCGTGCTGGATGAAGCGACCAGCGCACTGGATTCACTGACCGAAAAACAAATTCAGGTAGCGATTTTTGAGTTGATCAAAGATAAAACTGCGATTGTTATCGCGCACCGATTGTCCACGATTTTAAGCATGGATCGCATTGTGGTCCTTGAAAACGGCAGCATTATTGAACAAGGCACGCACCAGCAACTGCTGGACAAAAAAGGCCGCTATTACGCGATGTGGCAACATCAGAGTGGGGATTTTATAGGCGATTAATCAAGTAAATTGATGGGTTTCGCTAGTGCTATACCCATTCTACGGACCTAATTTAGAAAATTATGATACATTAATTGTTGTCAATGCGGGTGGGTTCTCTATCTGTATAGGCAATAAAACAATAATAAAATCAATAACTAACGCGAGGGTTTACGATGAGCAACATACTAACTGAAGTCTTAACGGCTAACCGCGATTATGCAGCTAGCTTCGATAAAGGTGATTTACCGATGCCTCCTGGTCGGCATTTTGCAATCTTAACTTGTATGGACGCGCGTCTTGATCCAGCCAAATATGCCGGCCTGTCCGAAGGCGATGCGCATGTTATTCGTAACGCCGGTGGTAGAGCCAGTGATGATGCCATTCGCTCTCTGGTGATTTCCTACAAATTGCTTGGAACCCGTGAATGGTTCGTTATTCATCATACTGATTGTGGTATGGAAACGTTTACAGATGACATCATGCGCGATTTGCTGTCCAGCAGCTTAAAAACGGCCTCTGTTGATGCGAGTGGTTGGCATGATTGCTGTGAAGGTCCGGGGTCTGCGGAAGGCAAATACATCGACTGGTTAACCATCAAGGATCAAGTTCAAAGCGTTAAGGAAGATGTCACTCGTATTAAGACACATCCCTTGGTGCCTTCCGATATTCCGGTTTATGGATATATCTATGACGTTAAAACCGGCCGATTGATTGAAGTGCCTCAAGAATAAGGGTTGGTTCAGCTAAAAACCAATCTGATAGCAGGCCTTGCATTGCAAGGCCTGCTCATTTTAAGTCCTAACGTAAGTCGTCAAATTCCATCTTTAATCGAGATTGTCTTAGTTTTTACTTACTATCTAATTTTTTCGCAGCGGCTTCAATATCCGTTTTGATCTTTTCTACCGCAGCCTTTAAGCGACCTTGTCCATCATTTGCTGACTTGGCGATAAGGGCATTGTCGGCATTTGCTTCATTAATCAGGCAGGTATTGTAAAGATTGGCTTTTTCTTGCCATGCGTTAATGGCTTTGACACTGTCATTGTAGGTGTCGGGAGTAGTGCCGTTGACCACTGGGACTTCAGGTTCTGGGCCGCAACTGCTGGGTTTCCAGGCGTCTTTAGTAATAGTACCGGCCATGGCGACAGATATGCCGGCAATTAGGATGGCTGTAGCGAAAATCGTTTGTTTCATAGTTAACTCCGTTGACAATATTAAATTTTAAAAGCCATCGAACAGCGAATAGTTGTGCGATGAACGCGGATATTACACAACCTTACGCTTTTCCCAAAACGGCATAACACACCGGCGTCAGAATCAGGCTGGCGGCCATGCCCAGTAATAACCCGGCTGATAAAGACAGTGTCATAGGAATTAGGAATTGCGCTTGAGGACTGGTTTCCAGTAGTGCGGGCAAAAATCCTGCGAAATTGGTCAAGAACGCTAAAAAGATCGGCCGAAACCGCGCGGTGCAGGCAGCGCAAATCAGTTCAGACAATGGCTTGTCTTCATGTTCGTGTTCTTTTAAATAATCCAGCAGCACCAAGCTGTCGTTTACCACGACCCCGCTGGCGGCAATCATCCCGACTAATGATTCCATCGACAGGGGCAGGCCCGCTAGAGAGTGGGCGATCACCGCGCCGCACCAAGCGACCGGTGCGGCCAATAGAAAAATAAACGGTTTTAGGTACGAGCGAAATGGCACGGCGATCATCACATAAATCACCAATAAGGCGATTAGGGTGTATTGCTTTAGCGCCTCGGTCATCGCTTGCTGATCTTGGCGGTCCTGGCCAATGTCGATGCTCAGGCCCGGATGCTGTTGCCGCAAACTCGCTAATTCGGTAGCTTCCAGCCCGGAATAAATCGCATTGACATCGGCTTTTTGCGGATCAACGCGGGCCTGCACTTTTAAAACCCGGCGGCGGTCTTGCCGGATGACTTTGTCGACCCCCGGTACCAGACTGACTTCGGCCAGGGTTCCCAGCGGAGCTTGTTGACCGTTGGGGAGCATAATCGGCATAGCGATCAAATTATCCAGCGATTGCCGTTCTTCGCGTGGATAGCGCACCATGATTTTGACTTCATTGCGGCCACGTTGCAGGCGCTCCACTTCGTCGCCAAAATAGCCTTGGCGCACTTGCTCGGACAATTCTTCAAGTCGTATTCCTAAGCGTTCTGCCTCTGGCTTTAAATTCAAACGCACTTCCGGTTGCCCCACTTCACTGGAGTCGATGACATCATAAACACCGGGGTAAGTGGCTAGTGAACGTTTAAGCGATGCGGCGGCTTGAGGTAACAGCGCGGGATCCGTGGCACCCAGGTCAAATTCAAGATCGTAGGCCACATCGCCTTCTTTATAAATAAAGTCGATCTGAGTGCGCCCCAGATCGCCGATGCGTTTGCGCCATTGCTTGATGAAATCTTCAACCACTATTCGTTGTCGGCCTGCGGAGGTAAATTCCGTCCAAAAGCCTGCGCCATGCTCCCAGACGATGGTCTCTAGCCCGACCACAACGCTGGGCGTTTTGGCGTTGGCAGATTGGTCGCCAACGCCATCCAGTTCATCTCGCAATGAGAAAAACGCCTGTTCGACTTGCTTTGCTCGGTTGCGGGCTTGGCTGTAAGGCATGTCTTGCGGGGTTTTTAAGTAAACCAAAAAACTGTCTTTCACTACATCGGCCTGGACTGACAGGCGAATCCGTCCGCTACTTACCCAGGCGGCACTCAACAATATCATCACGGCAAACCCGGCAAGCGTCAGGTAACGCCAGTCCAAGGCGCGTTGCAGAAAGGGGCGGTAAAAGCGGGCGACAAAGTTTTCTAGGCTTTGATTCAGACTGCTGCGTATGCGATCTAACTTGGAAAGATGTAGGGTGGGCAATGCTATTTTGCCCACCTTTTTATTTTTATACCAAAAACGGTGGGCAAAAAAACCTGCCCACCCTACGTTGGTGTGATTGCTAGGCGCAGCAAGATGCGACGGTAAAATCAGCAAGGCTTCAATCAGCGAAAACACCAGCGTCAAAATCATCACCAGGCAAATAGGCTTCATCATCTGCCCGGCCCAACCGGGTAAAAACAGCCCCGGCAAAAAGGCGACCAGTGCGACCAATACCGACAAAATCACAGGTAAAGCTACCGCCTGCACGCCACGAATGGCAGCGGCAAGACTGGACTCAGTATCTTGTATTTCACCTTCTTGTTGATGCGCATAGACGCTTTCCCCGATGATGATGGCATCGTCCACCAGAATGCCCATCGCCAGTAGAAAGCCGAACAGCGACATCATGTTCAGGGAAAGATCCAGCGCCGGCATCAGAAAAAACGCACCGAGCACGGAAGTAAAAATCCCAACGCCTGCCCAAATCGCCACGCGCAGCCGCAAAAACAAGGTCAAGACCAGACACACCAGGACAAAACCGCCGAGGCCGTCTTCAACCAGCGTGCGTACGCGTTCTTCATAAGCCTGGGAGTCATCCCACCAGGTGGTGATTTCCAGACCTTGGGGCAGATGCAATTGTTGTTCGACAACATATTCCTTAACCCGGCGTGCCACTTCAACGGCGCTGTATTTGGTGTGAATTTCCCAGCCTTGGGTCGGTTGGCCGTTGTAATGCCATTCTGACAAGCGCTCTTCCAAGCCGTCTTTAATGACGGCAACATCACTTAGGTGCAAGCGCTTGCCGTCCGCGGAAGTGCGCAATATTAAATTGCCGATGCTGGCGGCATCCTGCGCTCTGGCTTTTACGCGCAGTTGTAATTCACCGGCGGGGGTTTTCACCAAGCCATTGGATTGATCCAGCGACGCGCGCTGCATCGCTTCGGTGACATCATGTAAAGACAGTTGATATTGCTGTAGTTTGGCCGCTGAGACCTCAATAGCGATTTCATAAGGGGTTTCATAATAGTTACGCACCAAGGAAATACCGGGAATTCGTTCCAGATCGGCACGAATATGTTCGCCATAACGTTGCAGCGACAAGGCATCAGTTGGGCCGTGTAACGCGACCCAAATAACGCCGTCATCGTTGTCTTGCAGGGCCTGGATGACTTCAATTTTTTCCAGGTTTTTAGGCAGACGCGGAATGCTTTGCACGCGCCCCTGTAAGGTATTTAGTACTTGTTCAGGGTTATAATCGGGCAATACGAACACTTTAAGCGTACATACGTTTTGGGCAATTTCGGCAACCAAGCGTTTGATGCCGGGGACATTGGTAATGGCTTCTTCAATGGGAATGCACACCGATGACTCAATTTCCAACGGCCCAGCCCCCGGGTATTGGGCAACGATGTTAATTTGGTGCGGATTAAACCGAGGAAAAACTTCTTTATCAATGAGCTTATAACCCACCACGCCGCCGATCGTAATCAGCAGCATTAATAAATTGGCTGCTACCGGATTTGAGGCAAACCAGGCGAGCAGGCCTTTGGGCTGATAACTTTGTGGGGAATTCATTGCGCTGCAGTTGGCGAGTTTGCACCGGTTTTATCGGCAGCGATTTTGACTGTCATGCCCTCCACCGGCACATCAACGCCTGACGTGACCAGTTGGTCGCCGGCATTAAGTCCGGCTTTGACCAAAATTCTGTCATCCTCATTGCGCAGCACCTCTACGCGGCGAATGTGCAGTTTTTGTTGGTTATCTACCAACAGCACTTCTTGTGATGCATTCATTGCCAGCAGCGGCAGCGCAAAGATATTGTCGACCGCTTTACCCGCAATGTCTGCCTGTACAAATAAATTGGCAAGCAGCGGCGGGCGGTTGTTTTTTTGCCGGTACGGCTCCTGCACTTCGGCAACAGCATAGAGCACACCGGTGCTTTCATCTAACGAACCTTCGGTGCGCACAATTCGGCCTTCCCAAGTATGCAATGTACCAGCGAACTGTGCAGACAGGCTGACAGACGGACCTTTACGTGTAGCGGCCAAGGGCAAATCCAAAAAGTTCAGCTGAGCGGTACTGAGCGGCAGCCTGATTTCGGCAACATCAGTAGAAAAAATACGCGCGATTTTGTCACCCGGTTGAATAAACTGCCCCAAGCCGATAGTTTTACTTTGCAGGCGCCCGGTAAACGGTGCGCGCAGTTCGCAGCGACTGCGTTTGACTTTGGCAAGCGCTAGGTTGGCTTCTGCAGACTTAAGTTTGGCTCGCGCTTCGGCTAATTGCGGTTCACGCATCGCCAGCGCCGAAGGCTCGCCATCGGCTAACGCTTGCCATTCATTGTGGGCTTGATCGGCTTGGGCTTCTTCCATTGCCACCAAGCGTTTGGCTTCAGCGATTTGCGCCTGTACTTCGGCAATAGCAACATCATAATCACGCGGATCGATGGTCACTAAAAGCTCGTCACGCTTAAAAAATCCACCGGCAACAAAATCAGCATGCAGGTAAATCACTTTACCGGCCACTTCCGGGACCAAATCGATTTCGTTACGTGGCGTAACAATGCCTTGGGAATGGACACTCAACGTGATGGTTTGCGGCTCAACTTTAATGACCGACACTTCGGGCACGTCTGCCTTAGGCGTTTGTGTGACGACTTGCGGGCGCAATGCGATAATAGCCCCCGCACCACCGATACCGAGTAACAGCAGGAGCAGTGCGGAGCCAATTTTTAGTCGGTTTTCTGTCATCATCAAACACCGCCACCCAGGGCCAGATAAAGATCAATTCGATTAGTAAGTAGTTGCCGCTGCACGACCAGATGCGCGCTTTGTGCATTCAGGGTGCTGCGATAACTGTCCAGTAGGGTGAGAATTTCAATCAAGCCTTGCTGGTAGGATGTCACCGCCAGCTTGCGGCTGGCTTCGGTTTGCACCACCGCCTCCTGGAGTGCCTGTTCTTGCGCTCGAAGCCATTGTTCGGCCGCCAATGCTTGTTCAACTTCACGAAAAGCATTCAATGCCGTGCTTTGATATTGATTAAGGGCTTCTTGCGTCAGAGCCTCGTTCAAACGTATTTCACCTTTCAGACGGCCGCCGGTGAAGATTGGCTGCATTAAACCCATGGCTAAATTCCAGGCGGCCGCGCGCGGGTCTATTAAGTCGGTTAATGCCGGACTGCTGGTGCCGCCGCTGGCCGTTAACGTTATTCTTGGCAATAAGGCTTTTTGGGCGCTTTCCACCCGTAAATCCATCGCTTGCAGTCTTGAAAAAGCAGCAGTCAGATCCGGTCGACGCTGCAATAGTTCGGACGGCAAACCGGCAGATAACGTGGCTGGCGGCTGAGGTAAGGTCTTCGCAATCGGATTGGCGTCATTTGCCACCGATGGATAACGCCCAAGTAACACGTCTAAACGACGACTAATCAGTTGCACTTGATTACGCGCGTCAGCCAGTTGTGCCTCGGCATTGGCCAGGTCGGTCAGCGCTAAACGCAAATCCAAGCCGCGCGTTAAACCACGGCTAAAGCGTCCGCGTACCAGATCGACAATGGTGCGGCGGTCTTTGATTGATTGTTCGGCGACGTCCGCCTGTAGTCTGGCTTCGATCAAGGCAAAATAACTTTGCGCGGTGCGCGCTGCTAGCGACAACCGAGCCGCGTGATAATCCGCAGCGATGGCGTCGGCATCTTGCTGTTCGGCTTGTTGCGAGGCCTTGATGCGTCCCCAGACATCAATCTCCCAACTCAGCGAAAATAAGGCCTCAAAAGCGCCGTATTCGTTGCCTTTAGCACCAGTGTCTAAACGTTGATAGCCAGGGGTAAAGGCCAGTTGCGGCCACCGCGCGGCACCGGCAATGACCGCTTGTTCGCGCGCGGCATCTACTCGCGCAGCCGCAGCTTTCAGCTGGAAGTTATTTGATAAGGCATGGGTTACTAATGTTGTTAATGCGGGATCAGCAAAGACGTGTACCCACTCAGCCGTAATCTGATGAGTTGCAGATTCGACAATCGACCATTGAGCGGGTACCACGCCATAGGTATCGATAGCATTGCGTTCCGGGGCGGTGGTGCAGCCGGTGGCAATGCATAGCATTGAGCAAGCTAATAATTTCGGGGTTTTCAACATCTGCAATTTAATCAAATGTAGGAGCAGGCCATGCCCGCGATATTTAAATGCGCGCGGACAAGGCCCGCTCCTACAAGTTTAAGTATCAATAAACCCCAAGCAATCAACCTACTGCTCCACTGTCACAAAGGCTATTTTGGTAATACCCGCATGTTGCACAGTGGCCATTACTTCTGCCAATTTGGAATAAATCACGCTCTGGTCTGCGTATAAGTGCAAGCCAATTTCCGGGTTTTGGGTTTTTTCATTAGTTAATGCGATTTCCAAGGCGGCAAGATCGGCAATCGGCAATTTGTTAAGAGTGATAATGCCTTGCGCGTCGACACCTAATTGCAGTGGTTGCTCTTTGACATCGGCAGTGGTTTCAACGGTTTTTGGCAAGGTGACATGCACGGACTGCGTTAATAACGGTGCGGTTACTAATAAGATGATTACCAGCACCAACATCACGTCGACCAGCGGCGTCACGTTGATGTCGCTCATCGCTTCTTCATTGTCTGATTGCGGTTTAAAAGCCATGGCGCGTCCTATTTTTGATTATCGCTAGTGAAAGTCGTGTGGATAAAACCAGCGACAAAGTTTTCCAGATCGGTGCGTTGTTGCTTAACATGACGGAGCAGAAAGTTATAAGCCAATACCGCAGGTACCGCGACGGCGATACCAATGGCAGTCGCTACCAGCGCATCGCCGATAGGTCCGGCAACCACATCCAGACTGGTCGAGCCGCTTTGGGTAATTTCGTGCATGGCATGCATGATGCCCAATACCGTACCGAACAAGCCGACAAACGGCGCGGTACTGCCGATACTGGCAAGCATGGTCAGGCCGGTTTCAGTTAGTCTGGTTTCTTTCTGCATCTGCACCAGTAAGGTTTGCTCCAGTAACTGCTCCGGTTCACCGCGATATTTCAGGTGCTTGCCGGCAGCTTGCTGAATGCCGTCCAGCCAAGCGAAACCTTTGTTGGCGATGCGCGCTTGCGGGCCTCTGACGATAGTGTCCGGCAAGGCTTTGGCGCTTGTTAAATCAGCGGCATCCCAAAACGCTTCGCTAAAACGACGGTTATAAACATTGTTTTTACTGAACTGCCAAACCTTGAACAAAATAAGCGTCCAGGTCAGCACTGAAAAAATCAGCAAGGTATATAGCGTGCCGTCGATAATCAGTTGTGGCGCAATATGGTCGGGCATTAAGGTGACTCCTGTTAGTTATTTAAAGTAAAAATTATCGGTACGATCACCGAACTGGACACTGCTGTGCTGCCTCGTTTAGCGGGAACAAACTCCCATTTCTCAACAGCTGCAACAGCCGATTCATCCAGCACGTCATGACCACAGCTACGGAATATCTCCACCGATTCGCTTAAGCCTTCAGCAGAAACACTGACCCGTAACAACACTTTGCCTTGCCAGCCACGGCTGCGGGCAATCGCCGGATATTTGGGTTTAGGATTGGTGCCGTAATTGGCATTAAAACTGGCTTCACTAAAGGGATCAGCATTGCCTTGAGTGCCGCTTGATGCAGTCGGAGCGCTATTGGCTGCGCTGGTATTTTGTGCAGTCGATGTGGGTGCCGATTCAATCAATGAAGGCGCAGGCGCCAACTCTTGGGCAACGTCTGTTTTAGGCAATTCCAGTTGCTTGTGTTGCACGGGCTTTTTTTTCTGCACCGGCTTTTTTACCGGCGGTTGTTTCGGTTGCACGGGAGGTGTGGGGGCAACCGGCTTGGGCGGTGCAGGTAGTTCGGCAGTAGGCTGTTTGCCGGGTACTGACAGCATCGACACTTCCATCATCAACGGTTGTGCTTGGGTAATTGGTTCAGCCGGTTGTGCCAACCAAAGCACGCCTAATAAATGTACCAGCAACACCAAAATAAATAACAAGCTACCGATAGAATCGGGGTTTTCTTCCCCGGTTAACGCTTCCCACAGAGTTTGTTTTTTATGCATAGTTGAAGTTGTATTGCCACCCAACAACAGCAAGTTTTGTTTACTAAAGCCGTCTTTGAGATTATTAAAGAAAAACATAGATGATGTGGCCTTCCAGTTATTAATTTTTATTATTTGGCAGGAGCGGGCCATGCCCGCGAATAATAGAAGGCAAGCGCGGGCATGGCCCACCTACCTTGTTTGTTGAGCTAACACGCCCAGCAATTGATCCAGCTTGTTTTCTACATGAGCAAGCGTTTGGGTGAGTTGATTCACTTGCGCTCTAAGCTCTTGAGTATTGTCATGGATGTATTCAAAGTGCATTTGGAAATACCTGGGCAATGGCAATGAGTCGATTAAAACGTCAGCTTTGCGTAGCTGTTTTTTTTGGGATTTAGCTTGTACGGATTTTCGCTTAGTAGTTTGTAGCGATAATTTTGCGTTCATACATCCTCCTGTTTTTTTATTGTTCAGTCATTCGTTTAAATGCGTGTTGATAAACGTGCCGCGCGGCGTTTTCTCAGCCAAATAATAACGCCGGTCACACTCAGCATGATGATTGCCAAACCCAGCACACAGACAAAAATCCGATACGGCATGCCAAACACATTGGCCATATGCAACGCTATCAGCCAGCTGGTGATCGTGTTGCCGTTATATTGCCCACTGGGTAACAGCTGCAAACGCTGTTCGCCGGTGTTGGCGTCAAAAAATATCCGGGTATTGCCTTGTTTATCCTGAATGTCCCGGCTGCTGCGGACATTGTAGACATAAACACCTTGCTCACGATTCAGCCAGATAGCGATGGGTTGTTCGATGCTAAAGCCTTGTTCTGCGGCAGTCTTGGCCATCAATGCTTCGGCAATGTTTAACGCTTGCGGCCAGCCGATGGCCGGTTGTTCAAGCGGTTTATCCAGCTTTTTAAGATCAGTCCAGGGTGCATGAAAGTCAAATACCAACTGGGTGGTTTTGGTATAAACCGTATCCCACAAATTCATCGACACACTTGACCAGGCAAAAATCAGCAGCATTATCCATAGCCATAAACCACCGGCACGATGTAGATCAAAGTTGATGCGATGTTTAGAACCCCGCCATTTAATCAACCAAGCCGGTTGCCAGCGTTGCCAAAAGGTAGGGGTCGCATTGCGTACCATTAATGATTCGGTGCGCAATGCGACCCCTACCGTTTGCTTTTTTCGCCTAGCCGGCAAAGTCAAATAAAAGCCGACAAAACAATCCAGTGTCCACACCAGCGCGGTTATTCCCAGCGCCCACATGCCTGCTTCACCCAACGCCAGATTGAAATGCAGCTTGTAAACAAACGGCATCAGATTGATCATGCCTTCAGAAATTGCCCCCCAAGTTCGCCTGCCCAATTCCTGGCCGGTATAGGGGTTAAGTATCAATTGATCAAAGCCCAATTCGTAAGCTTTACCCGTAGCTGCATCAATGCGTGGAGACATAGAAGCTAACACCGACTCTGCGTCCCCCAACGATAAATAATTCACCTCCGCTGTCGGTACCAACGCCTCCGCACGAGCAATCAGCGCCGCCGCTGCTAATCTTGCACCACCGGCATCAACTGCGTACAGCTGTGGCGTGATGGCATGCTCTAACTCCGAATTGAATGCCAGCAGGCTACCGGTTAAGCCAACAATAATTAGAAAACCAGCCATCGCCAGACCGGTATAACGGTGCAGTAACACCCAGAAATGGCGTGTCATCACGCGCTCCTTAGTAAATAGATATTTCGCATTGATAAAAACCGCCGCTTGCTTTTAAACATTTTATTAATAAGTTGGACGACATAATTGTGCCCAACTTATTAATAAGACGTTTGTGCAATAAAAAATCCCACATTGAACATAAAAAATCCAAGTATCAAAATGACTGGTTGTAGGTCATGCGACATGAGTGGCTTAGGAATGTCAGGGAACGCATACCCTGACCTATATCACGCCGCCTTACTTGTTAAACAATTAGATCAATAAAGCGAAATAAGCCGTCAAATGTAGGGTGGGCAAGCAGTTTTGCCCACCGTTTAAATCACAACTTAGTCAATTCGTGGACACGAACAGCACGTGTCCAATCTACAAGACTAATACTCCAATCGTATTGACCCCATTACAGAAAGCGGATTGCCTGTATTAATGGAATTACGACCATAACCAGCACCTGTGTAATAACCTTTATCCAACAGATTATTTAGATTCACTTGGGTAGTCAGGCGTGTTTTGCCAACGGGTATTGTATAAGCCCCCATTGCATCCATTGTTACGTACCCTGGTAATTCAACGGGGTTAAAGTTATCGCCTAGACGTTGTCCTACCAATACACCGCCTAGCCCGGCTTTAAATTGTGGAGTTAATTGATAAGTTCCCCATAGAGTGGCTTGGTGTTCAGGGACATTAATAGGTCGTTGTCCTAACAAACTTATACCATTTTGGTTTGGGTAAGCTTCGGTATAACGAATATCAGTAAACGCATATGTCGTAACCAAGTTTAGCTTTTCAGTGACTTGCCCTTTAATATCCACCTCTATCCCACGGCTTCTAGCTTTGCCGGCGGCAATTTGAAATCCAGGGTTATTAGGGTCATTAGTTGTCGTATTAGTTTTTTCTAAGTGATAAAAAGACACGGTGGTAGCCAGTTTTTTATCAAAGAATTCGGTTTTAACGCCAGCCTCGTATTGCTCTGCTTCTTCAGGTTTAAAATTTTGCCCGGTATATGAGAGGCTGCCGTTCGCTGAGCCTAAAGATTCTGTATAGCTACCGTATAAAGATAACCACTGCATAGGTTGATACAGTATGCCTACACGCGGGCTGAATTTTTGGTCTTCCAGATTACGGAAATTAGCTTTTGCTACTTGAATCGAACCGCCATCATTAAAGTCAGCGCCTGTGCCATAACTGACCCAATCGTAACGCCCTCCACCCAGAATATGTAATTTATCAAATAAGGTGATTTGATCTTGAAAGTACACCCCGTATCTGTTTTCTTTACGGATATAGTTCCAGTTGAAAGGTTGAGCATTCACCGTTGCTTGATTAATCACGTTGTAGACGGGATTAAAAATATCAATCGGTGGTAAGTCAAAAGAACGATCAGGGCCGTAGTTGCCATAACGGTTATTCGATGCCTCATATTTGTTGTGGAAATAATCGCCACCTAATAAGACATCGTGTTTTGTGCCAACAACATTAAATTGACCAGTTAAATCCAGATTAGTGGAGTATGTTTCGGTATTTGCGGGGCCTGTGATAATAAAACGATTCAAGGTGCGGTTATCCGCATCTAAGTAATCATTCCCGGTATCGTAATATTGAATATCCTGGTTATCCCATAAAAAGCGATTTTTTAGTTTCCAGTCATCATTTAACTTAAATCCCCAATCGTATGCCACCAACGTACTTTCCAGAGAGGTTGGCTTTTTATCGCTGTCTTGATAACTGCGACTTAACGGCACGGGGGCAGGACGCTTGCCTATAGATGGAACGCCCCAGTCGTTTATTTTGTCCTCGTGTTTATATTCCACTTCGACGTTAGCTTCAAAACGATCATTCGGACGCCAGCTCAACGTAGGTGCAACAAAATAACGTTCATTATTGATAAATTGTTTAAACGAACCGATGTCTTGATAAGAAAAATTGACTCGGTAACGAACTTTGCCATCTTTATCAATAGGCCCTGTCGCATCGGCAGATGTGCGATATTGGTCATAAGAACCGAATTGTTGCTGAACAGAATAGTAAGGTGTATCCAAGCCTTTCTTTGTTACATAGTTGACTAAACCGCCTGGTTGCGCGCGCCCATACAGCATAGAAGCAGGACCTTTGACAACTTCAATTTGCTCCATGTTGGCAGGGTCATGGGTGCCAAAATTTCTTAGTAATCCATTGCGATAGGTATCCGCATTAGTTTGAAATCCACGAATAATAAAGTTTTCGTAAATATCGCCTGAGCCATGATCAGCTTGAACACCACTCACGTTTTTGGTGATTGCATCAACAATGTTAATGTCTTGTTGGTCATTCATGATTGCCTTTGGCACCACCTGAATGTTCATCGGAGTTTCCATAATCGATGCATTGGTTTTTGTAGCGGAGTTGGCATTAGTGATTGCGTAATCTTTGTTATACGGATCGCTTGGATCTTGAATCGTATCCCCCTCCACCGTCATCGCCTTCAACGTTGTTTCCGATGTTTTGGGCGTGCCTTCCACGGTTATCAGCGTTTTATCAACTACTTTGGAGTTGAGGCCGGTGTTACCCAAGGCAATATTCAAGGCTTGTTGAGCGGTGTAGTTACCCTTAACCGGTGCAGCACTTAAGCCTTTGACCGTTTCATCTGAATATATCAGCTTGGTGTGAGCAGCTTGAGAGACCCCGTCCAGTGTTGCCGATAACGGCTGTGCAGGCAGATCAAAACGATAAGTTTCATTGTTGGCTGCATGGGCGTTACCCATCAATAGTGGCGTGATCAACAGCCCATGCTTGATCAATTTATACGGTTCAATTTTGTTCCAAGGGCGCTCAGTATTACGTGCCATGTGATTTCCAAGGTTTGGTTATTACTCAAGGTTTCAACGTTTTTAACGTCTTATAAGTAATAACAAAGCAAACCGGTCCAACTGGACATTTTTTTGAAAAAAATTTGGCGGTAGCCTAATTGTCAGGGAAAGTCTCGTAGGTCGGGCATGCTGTTTATGCCCGACATTCACATGCATCAAAATGTCGGGCTATCAATTTCTTAAGCCTTAATATCGGTTTCGATTTTATAGTGCTTTTTCAGAGCGGCCCGCCGTTTTTGCAACCAGCGGACAAAGCCCGTGATGTAAAGAATTAAAGGGATTAAACCGACAAGACAAATCAAAATACGCCCAGAGAGACCGAAGGCTTGCCCTGAGTGCAACTCCCATTGAATGCTTAGAAATGTTTTCACCATCGGGTAGTTTTTAGGATCCAGGCTTCCAAGTATTGTCCCGCTATATTGGTCAATCCAAACCCGTGTTTCCGGATAGGACGTTTTGAATATCTCGCTTGGCTGCCGCAACGAGAATTTATACACGCCCACTACGCCATTGGGTGTTGATATTCGTTTGACTTCGGCATCGGGGAAAACCTGTTTCGCTATTAAAACCGCCTGTTCAATCGAAATGGGTTTTGATCCGGGACCTGCCGTTGAAGCCCAATCTTTTGGAGTTTTCTGGCCGGGCGAGATTGCCACAATTGGATTGATATACTCCGGATAGACCAGATATACGCCGCTGAAGGCCAGAATAAACAATATTAAGATCCCGTAGATCCCTGCAACACGATGAATGTCAAACATCAAACGTGGCTTGCCGGCGCCGCGTTTGATAATAAATGCCTGACGGACTCTACTTGAACTGGGCCACCAAAGATATAACCCGGTGCCTAGTGAGATCATAAATACCAGCCCGAGGATTCCGACGATATTATGGCCAGTCTTACCCAGTAGTAAGGTTGAGTGCAGATCAAAAATCCAAGTCATTACTGTACTGCCCCAGAAGTAACTGCGTACCACTTCGGCAGTGTAAGGGTTTACATCGACCCAAATCTCGGCATAGGGCGGGTCCTTCTTTTCATTGGTTTTTTTGTAGATCGCCGTCAACATCCCATTCGCCTGAGCTGGCATGACAAGCTCCCATGAGCCATTTTGATTAGGATGGGCAATTTGGACAGCTTTTAAAATATCATCCAGGGAGCGAAATTTCCCCGACGTCTGGCTTATCACCAGCGCCGGATTCAAACAACGATCTAACTCTACCCAAAAAGTATTAACGGTGCCGGTCAAGCCCAATAATACGAAGATCAAGCCAGTGCTAAGTCCAAGATAGCGATGGATATTCAGCCAATGGCCGCGAAGAGCCTTGGCTTTGGTTGTATCCTGGCTTGAAATTCTGGGCATCATGTCAAAACTCTACCCGAAGCGATCCAATCGCTGACAACGGGGCGCCGGGTGCAACACCTAGCGCGGGTGCAACATAATTATTGGGGTCGGTGGACTCATAATATTGCTTATCGAGAAGATTGCGGATATTAAACTGAGCAGTTACTTTGGTTTTTTTGATATTCCATCGATAGGCGGCAAAAGCATCCACTCGCGTATAGCCTGGCAACTGGAAGGTGTTATCGATATCACCTTGCCGCTGGCCTGCGGCAACGGTACCCAGTCCTACACTAAAGCCATTCAACGTTTTATGACCGCTAAAGTCATACTTAACCCAAAGGCTACCGGCATGTTCAGGGACGTTACTTAATTGTTTGCCTTGCAAGCCGTTGTTATCTTTAGTAACGCGGGCATCGGTATAGGCAAAACTACCGATCAAACTCAATGCATCGGTAATCTGCCCGGTCATATCCAATTCAATCCCTTGGCTACGTTCCTGACCGACGGCAATGCTGTCATCGGGATCGGCTGTACTTAAATCAGGTGTTAAGAGGTTGTCCTTGGTCACGTGATAATAAGCCAAGGTGGAAAGGAATTGCTCATCGAACAGCGAGGTTTTAATACCCGCTTCAAATTGTTCGCCAATTTGTGGATCAAAATTGCCCCCGGTAGCGGATATACCATTATTCGCACCGAATGACGTTGTCCAGTTGCCGTAAATGCCCAGCTCATGGATTGGTTGATAAAGAATACCCACCCGTGGGCTGAAGCCGTCATCCTTTCTTGTAACGCTATCCACGAGTGCATTAGCTTGTTCGTAAGTAGCAGATCTTCCTCTACCCGTTTCTGCCCAGTCGTAACGTCCACCCCCCATGATATGGAGTTTGTCCCACAAGGTAATTTGGTCCTGGAAATAGACTCCTTCCCATTGGTTAAAGAAAACGCTGCGGTCTCTTAGGGGACGCTGGGATGTCAAAAGTGCCGTGTCGAAGACTGACTGAGGAATACCATAACTTGGATTGTAAATATCGATTGCCAGAGCTGGGTCAGGCGTATTGTAAAAACCTTTGAGGCCGTAATTGTGAAACGAGCGATAAAAGTCGAATCCTAACAGTACTTCATGTTTGCTAAAGCCCAGATCGAATTTGCCGGTCATATCAAGATTAGTAGCATATTTATCGCCATAATCTTCCTCATAACTGACATTACGCTGCATTATTCCGGTCGTTTGATCCAGCGCAGCTGCAGGGTTGAAGGCAGGGGTGGGGGTGACAAATGTCTGTTTTACATCATCGAAACTGGCAAGAAAGCGACTATGTATTGCCCAATCGTCATTAAAACGATGGTTTAGTAATGAACCTAGTTGTACTTGGTTGAGATGGCTGTCCGGGGTGTTAGGATCACCCAGTGAGCGGCTGATAGGTATGGATGCTGGGCGTTTGTTGATAACAGGAAGACCGAAATCAGCGCTGAAATCTTGATCGACCACTTGCAGATCAAGGGTTGCATCAGTCGAATCCGTCGGTTTCCAGGTGATGCTGGGAGCGAATAGCTTCCTGTCGTTGGCAACAAAATCCCTGAAGGAGTTATTGCTCTGATATGAACCGGTAAAACGATACAACAAGGTTTTGTCTTTATTAAGCGGTCCTGTGGCATCCCACTCCGTACGGTATAAATCGTAAGAACCAAAGCGTTGTTCCAGCGAGTAATAAGGGATGTCCAACGGTTTTTTAGTCGTGATGTTGACTAAGCCGCCGGGCTCCGTTCTACCATAAAGCTGCGCTGGGCCTTTAACCACTTCGATACTTTGTACGTTGGCGGTATCGAACTGAAATGGGAAATTATCGTTGGATTTTAAGCCATTACGATAGACATTCTGGACGCTAAAGCCACGGACGATAACGTTGCTGAGCAAGCCTAAGGCTGGCTGAGTACGAACACCACTGACGTTTTCCAAAGTATCGGTGACTGTGCTGGCTTTTTGATCATCGATTACTGCTCTTGGTACAACTTGTATGGATGTTGGGGTATCGATAATCGCTGTGTCGGTTTTTGTGGCGGAAGAGCTGTTAGTGACGGCGTAGTCTTTGTTATAAGGATCAGTCGAATCTTGAACAGAATTTCCGATTACAGTCATTGCCTTCAAAGTGGTTTCGCCGGACTGCGGTGCTGGAACAGCGGCTTTTTCCAGCGTTACCGTGCCGTTTCGGTTGGTTTGCACTGTTACACCCGTGCCTGCCAATAGTTTTTGTAAGGCTTGTTCCTGTGAATAACGGCCGGAAACTCCTGGCGAGGTAATCCCTGTAGTCAATTTGCCGTCAGCGATAATTTGTAACCCAGATTTGAGCGAAAAATCGACCAGTGCCTTGTCCAGTGTTTGCGAGCGAATTTGATAATCGGCTTGTTGGGAAACGGCTTGATTTGACAACGGCTCTCCGCCTTCTGCCGCATTGGATGCCGCTAATGCTATTAATAGAAGGCTACCGGGTAGCGGAAACTTACTGAAAGGTAAGCCGAGTTTGATAGGTGTCTGAACGGGCATGCGCATCTCCACAAATTAAGTCGTCGTGAGTGTTACTGGGCAAGAATTAACCCATTACTAATCAAGGACGCTGCTTTGCGGGGAATCCCTAGGCAATTTTTGAAAAATATTTCGGCGCTGTGTTGAATGCCATTGCTAAACCAAGCGGGTGTGGTTGGCTTTGTAGGGGAGTAGAGTAATTATTTAGCCGTATTTACCCCAACAAAACCAAATAATCCGTCAACCGCCGGGCACGAATGCCGAAGGTTTGCTCCAAGGCAGTAACGGCATCGTCAAGTCGGTTAACTGAAAATACCGCAGTAATCGGCCGATTTTTGAGTTGTTCATTGGTAATAATCAAGCGGCCGGGGCGATAGCGATTAATCTCGTCAACCACTTCAGACAATGTCGCTTGCACGAATACTATTTGCCCTTGCCGCCAGGCCAGTGTGCGTTGCACATCGGTGGATTGTTTGGCGGCGAGTTGTTGATTTTGATAACGGGCTGTTTCACCCGGGGTTAGCGGGGTAATTTGTTCTGGGTGGTCTGTCGTACTGGTTTCCACTCGACCTTCTGCAACGGTAATCGTCACATTGTCATTATTACGGCCAACACTGAATGCCGTGCCGGTAACACGCGCTCTGGCCTCGCCTGCATTTACCCAAAATGGTCGTTCCGGGGCATGTGCCACTTGAAAATATGCCTCGCCACGCAGCAGTTGTACTCGGCGTACATTGTCTTCAATTGCAACGGTTACCGCGCTATCGGTATTAAGCAGCAGCTTCGAGCCATCTGCCAGATCGATTTGCTGTTGCTCGCCGGTGGCAGTGTGATAGTCACTTTGCAGATTTTGCAGGAGAGCCGGTTGCAGGAAAAACGCCAATGCAGTGCAAAGCAATAATGCAGCTGCGGCGCGTAAGGCGATAAGGTTCTGATGCTGTGAAGATGGCGTTATAAGAGCCGTTGGCGCTTGAACGGCAGCTTGGCGGAGATTTTTTGCCGGTGTTTCCAGTGCTAAATATAAATCCTGTACTTCGTTCCAAGCTTGAGCATGTTGAGGATTAGCCGTCAGCCAACGGTTAAATTCCAGTTGTTCCTGGTCACTGGCATGTTCGGCATGTCGTCGGATAAACCAGGCGCTGGCTTCTTCGAAGATACTTTCTGGTACAGGGGGTAACGAATTAATGGTGGCAAGCTCCAAATGACGACGATTCACGTTTGATAAAGTGTGCGGGCGGTTGATTTTACACTTATTTTTGATCAGTCAAACAACGGCGGCAATGCAACATGGCTTGCCGCAGATGATATTCGACGGTGCGTTCGGATAGGGTCAGTTGTTCAGCTATTTGCTTGTAGCTGAGTTCATCGGCGCGATAAAGCAGAAAAATTTCTCGGGTTTTTTCCGGTAGGCTGGCGATGGCTTGCTGCAATTGCGCCTCCAAACATTGTGTGGCAACGATGTCTTCTGTGTGGGGTTTTGAATCGGCAATCTCGGTGTCGAGTGCGACAAATTCACGGTTTTGTTGGCGTTTGACACTGCGTAAGTGGTCGCGGGCAAGATTGGCGGCGATAGTAAACAAAAATGCGTTCAGATCAAGAATTGACTGCGGCTCGGATTGTTTGAGAAAACGCAGGTAAGTTTCTTGCGCCAGTTCTTCGGCAATCTCATGAGAGCGCACCTGCCAAAATAAATACTTTTGCAGATGCGAATGGCGGGTACTAAAAAAATCCGCCAAATCCTGGCAGCAAACCGCTGTGTTGTAGTCAGTCATGTTTGTTTCGATTATCCATAGTCAAAGCAGTATGCCGCCTAATTTTTGGGTATTCGTCGCATAAGAATTTGCTGGCCGTTGCGCTTGGCCTGCACAGGTAAGATAGTCTCGAGCGCATGCAGAAACGGCTCAATGTCAGCAGCATTAAAGGTACCGCTCAGCGTTTCTTGCGCGAGTTTGCTATCAGTAAAGCTAAATTGCACGGCGTGATAGCGTTCCAGTTCGGCAGCAACATCACGTAAAGGTGTGCGTTTAAAAATCAATTGGCCGTTTACCCAGGCGGTAATTCGGTTGGCTTCTACTGTTTGTAATTGGCCTAAGCCGGTTGATTCTGAATAACTCAGCTGGTTGCCGGCGCTGAGGTGCTTATTGATGTCGCTGTTGCCATTGCTTAGCTCGACTTCACCCTCTAAAACCGAAATAGTCGTGATTTGTGGTTGTTTACGAACATTGAACCGGGTGCCAATGTCACGAATTTGTAATTCGCCGACCGCCACGGTAAACGGACGCAGGCGATTGTGGCTTACCTCAAACAGCGCTTCACCTTGGGTTAGCTGTACGTGTCTATTTAACAGGGAAATTCTGACTGAAACTTGGCTGTTGGTGTTCAGGTCAATATGCGAGTTATCGGCCAAATCAACGCGGCGGTGCTCACCTATTTGAGTTGCATAGTGGACAGTCTCGGCGCTGTATTCCAGCCAGGCAGCGCCGGTAGCCGCTATCAATAAAACCAGCGACGCTAATCTTGATACCGATGAATTACGCGGCTTTGCGGTACGGGCTTCTGCCAATGCAGGTATTGGCATGAATTTAAGCTCATCCATATTGGCCCAGATTCGTTGAGCCTCGGCATACGCCATGCGATGGTTTTGATGTCTGCTTAGCCAAGTGCTGAAACGTAGTTGATCTTCAATAGTGCATTGTTCTGATTGTAAGCACACAAACCATTCAACGGCTTGCTTGAGCTGGCGTGAGTTATAGCCTGGATAGGATGAGTGCATTAGAAATTGTGCAGCTGATTATTAAACGGAGTCATGCACTGATGACAATGCAACATGGCTTGAACCAAATGCCGTTGTACCGTTTTTTCTGAAATACCCAATTGCAGCGCAATGTCGGCGTAGCTTAGTTCGTCAATTTTGCGCAGTAAAAATACATCGCGAAATTTCTTAGGCAATGAGTTGATGGCGGTTAGTAATAGTTCGCATTGCTGACGCAGGGCCGTTATTTCATCAGGCTGGTGTTGCGGGCACACCAGGTTATCATCAAGAGAAATCGTGTTATTTCTGGGTAACTGCTGCCATCTTAAATAGTTGATAGCAAGGCGTTCAGCGACACGAAAAAGCAAACCGGCTAGATTCTCGTCATGCTTAACAGCATTGTCACGCAGTAAACGCAGGTAGGTTTCCTGGCAGAGATCCTGGGCAGTTTCATGGCAACGCGTGCGGTTTACCAAAAACAAGGTCAGTGCTTCTCGATGATCTTGAAACAATTCGGTAATCTGATGATGGCTAAGTGGTAGGGTCGACATTCTCAGCTGTAATTATTCAATGACATTATCGTTACTAATAATTTTGTAGGAGCGGGCCTTGCCCGCGAATGGATTCGATTGTCGCTCAATTCGCGGGCAAGGCCCGCTCCTACAAAAGGACGATGTTGTTCAACGTTAGGATAATTGAAACCTAGATCATAAAAGCACATAGCGTGCCATGGGTTATTGGCTTGAGTTAATTTTGGGAGTGTTATTGCTGGCGTTTGGCATGCGGCCTACCTACTTATCCAACCGATTGGAAAGACAATTGGTGGTTAAGTAAATGTGACAGTAAGCGATTACTTTTTAAAAACATGCGGGTAAATTAAAGCGTGATGATGGAAAAATAAGTCATATGCCACACTTAAATAGCGTTAAATAACATAGTTTAATTAAAAAAATGGCCTTAGTTGAGCGTAAAAAACGGGGTGTATTTGATGATATTGATACCAAGTTAACGACTCAATGAGCTAATTGATTTATCCACGTTGATGGCATGTCGCGAAAATAATGCCTGTACGGATGTTTTCCAGCTATCCGCCAAAAACTGTAATAAGATAGGCAAAATTCCACTATTGGAGAGTTAGCCTTATGCGACGTTTATTGTTATCTGGTTTATTAATTGCCTTACCGGCGTTTGCTATTGATGATCGTCCGCCGAATCTTGAAGCCGTTCCAGAAGCCCCCGAGCCACCATTGCCAGTGCAAAGCGGTGAAGAAATGGAGCCTGACATTACCATCGTTCGTAAAGGCAAAAGCACGGTTCAGGAATACCGTAGAGCAGGCAAACTTTATATGATCAAAGTTGTTCCTGATATTGGCCCCGCCTATTACATGGTTGATTCTGACGGCGATGGCCATGTTGATGTCCGTGGCAGTGATATGGATAGAGGCAGCAATATCAATATGTGGAAAATACTGGAATGGAAGTAGCCTAGTCAGTGTCTGTTTACACATCCATTACGCACGCGCAACTTGAAGACTTTTTTGCCGGCTATTTGCTAGGCGACGTTGTCAGCTTTGAGGGGATTGCCGACGGCATAGACAACACAAATTACCGGGTAAAAACTACCAAAGGCGAGGTGGTGTTGACGTTGTTCGAATCAATGTCAGAAAGTGAGTTGGATCATATCATCGGTTTACTTGTACACCTGAGTGCCAATCATCTGCCTTGCCCAATGCCGCAAGCCGATCGTCAGGGCAGGTTGTTACGTCAATTAAGCAATAAACCAGCTGCAGTGTTTAATCATCTAGCGGGTGCAGCTGTCAGTTCGCCATCAATTGCACAATGTAGAGCAGTAGCTGAGCAATTAGCCAGACTGCATATGTGTACGCAACAGCGGCAATTGCCGCTAAACAACAGCAATGATGTATCTTGGTGCCAGACTGTGTTTAGTCACATCAGCGGCTATTTATCAGTTGCCGATGCTGAATTAATCGACGACGAACTCAAGTTTCAGGCTCGATGCAGTTGGTCCGAATTGCCAAGTGGCGTGATTCATAGCGACTTATTTAAAGACAATGTGTTATTTGATGGTGACCGGCTAAGCGGCATGCTGGATTTTTATAGCACCTGCACAGGGCCTTTGTTGTTAGATGTGGCGATCGCTGCTAATGATTGGTGTTGCGAAAACGGCACCGTCAATCCTGACAAACTTAACGCGATGATTGCGGCGTACCAGCGTCTTAGACCATGGCAAGGCGATGAGATGTTAATGTGGTCAACAGCGCTTAGAGCAGGGGCTTTACGATTTTGGTTGTCGCGGCTGCAACATCAAATTTATCCTCGTCCCGGAGTCATCACTCAACAAAAAGATCCACTGGTTTTTCGGCGGATTCTGCAACAACACCGGCAACCGCAAACGGTATTTAAACCAGTGCCGAAACCCGATTTAACGAATGCAAACACTTTTACAACCAGGAGAACCGCGTGATCAAGATTTTGCACCTTAGCTTTATTTTATTATCCATTATCAGTTTTATCGGCAGAGTGATTATTTCGGAAATTCGTCCCGAATTACTGAAAGTAAAAATTATTAAAATTGCCCCACATATCATCAATACTTTTTTACTGCTGAGCGGTTTTACCTTGGTATTTCAAGGCGGTTGGCTGGCCGGTGACTACGGCTGGATTATTGGTAAATTTGTAGTGCTGTTGGCGTATATCGGCTTTGGATTATTGACACTGCGTGCTCACGGCGCCAATAAATGGCTGGCGTTTTCTGCTTCGTTGGCTTGTTTTATTTATATCGGTATCGTTGCTGTTACCAAAAATGCTTGGTTTTTCTTGTAAGCAACTACCTTACAAACGAAATTCGCTAGCGTTAATCTTTTGCTCTAGCCGCTGCAATATATCTCTTGCCTTGTTTAACGATTCATCAATTTCCAAGGCTTGCTGATTGCTCAACGCTTGCCAACGACCAAGTATATTTTTTAATTGGATTTGTTCGTTGGCAGTAAAGTGTATGCGTTGTATTAATTCTTCAAATAAAGGTGATTCCGCCACTGTGACGGTTTCTGCCAAACTGGTTAATTTATCCAATAAGGCCTCAATTACCGGAAGCTGCTCGGTAATCCAGGCTGATACCTGCTTAGGTTGAATGTTTGCCACCGGTGACGTTGAATTATCAGAAATCACCTTCACGCATTGCACTAATTCCCCGGTGGTAAAACGAATTGCCGTCTCATAAAAAGCGGACGTCTCCATGTCACATAGCTCTGCATGTAGATAATCAGGTTGCGGTGTTGATGCGGTTTTAATGCCGGCGGTCGGGCAGGGCGGAGTAAATACCAGCGGCGGGTAATAACGCTTTTGGCTATCGATATCGGTGATTTTGTCGATTAACCACACGCTGCCCAAGGCAACATCGCGCTGTCCGGCAATCCCTATATTTACCATCACTGGCGGTTCGGTTACCGATAACCGCGCTTGGCTATAAGCGACTGCAGCCGCCATGGCGCTTTTCCCCAGCCCTGTTACGGTCAAGCAAATAGCGTTATTGCCATAAATGGCAAACGGCCAAATCGACGTGTCTTTTTTTAACTTAAAGTGCGCAATCAGCGGTGCAGCTTCGCATGGCAGAGCGCAGTAAATAAAAACTCGTCGTGATGTGACGACTGTCATTGCTGCGACATCTGCGTTGTAGATAATTCCGCAACCGGTTCAATTTTCATTTCAGGTGGATCCAATAAGTGCTCTAACCAAGCTTCAGCAGCAAGTTGCTGGGTATTAAGCAGGCTGTTAGGAAAAATGCCGATCAGCAACACTAGAATTGCGGGCACTGCCAATACTAAAAATTCACGCGGCCGTAAGTCTTGATTTAGCGGTTGATTGATTTTGAGCGGGCCAAAAAAAGCCCTGCGCGTAAACGACAGCATATACGCCGCGCCAATCACAGCACCGGCCAGCGCCGCTACTGCGATACCGGCATGGGCCGTGAATGCGCCGATCAACAATAACAATTCCGCTGCAAAACCGCTGGTGCCCGGCACGCCGATGCTGGCAAGCATAAAAAGAAAATATAAGCTGACCAGTCTCGGCATGACTTTGGCCAATCCGCCCAAATGCACAAGTTCCGTGCTGCCAAAGCGATGCTGTAAAAAACCGGCAATAAGCATCAGCGAGCTGGCGATCAAGGTGAAATTCAACAATTGAAAAATAGCACCTTGCAGCCCCTGCATATTGAGCGAAGCGATGCCGATAATCACCAAGCCAACATGGCTGATACTCGCGTAAGCCAGCAAACGCCTTAGATTACTTTGTTGCAAGGCGATCAGCGCGCCGTAAATCAACGTGATAGCGCCCAGAATCCCTAAGATCCAGCTATGCTGCACCGCTGCGGACGGCGCCAAAGGCAAAGCAAAACGTAAAATCCCAAAGGCACCCAGTTTTAGACCCGTCAGTAAGGCAGTTAGTTGCGTGGGGCCTTCCATAGCGGCAGTCGGCAACCAAGTATGAAACGGCACCAGCGGCGCTTTGACGGCAAAGCCAAGCAGCAATAATAGAAATACCCAGCCTTGTAAAGCTTCTGGCAGTGGTGTTGCCAGTAATACCGGCAAGCTAAACGACAACTGTTGCGACGTAGCGGCGCCGCTAAAACCGGCGTGATTGATGGCTAAGATAATGATCGCAAATAACAGCGGTACGCCGCCGCTGAGCATCATTAAAGTGTATTTGACCGCCGCATTACGCCGTTTGGGGCCAATTCCCCACAAGCCGATTAAAAAGAAAATCGGTGCCAGCGTCAGTTCCCAGAACAGAAAAAACAACAGCATATCCAGCGCACAAAATACGCCCATGGTGACGCCTTCCAGCACCAACAACAAAGCAAAATGCAAACGCTTAAGATGGGCTGTGTTCCAGGATGCCAGTACTGCCGAGACCGTTAATAACGCAGACATCGGCAAAAACAGTACCGAAATGCCGTCGACGCCCAGCATGTAAGTGGCGCCCAGACTCGGGATCCAATTATGCTGCTCGGCTAATTGAAAATGTTGCCCATCAGCGGCATTAAATAGCTGCAGTACCCAGAGCGATAACATGAGTTCCAACACTGCGAACGACAAGGCCAGCAGTCGGCCCAGGCGTGCGTTGTTACTCAAAACTACCACTATCGCGCCCAGCAAGGGCAAAAACACGAGCAGACTTAATAGCGGCAAGCCGGTTTCATTCATGCTGTTCTCCTTCGTTGCCAGCGGTATCGGTGGGGTGTGAGCTGTGAATGGGGAAATGCTTAGTCAGTGCAGCGGCACTATGATCAACCAGGTTCAACCAAGGCGTCGTGTAAAAACCGGTACCCATCAGCAATAAAATAAGCACCGCTGCAATGAGGCGTTCTGTTGCTACCGGATGGTGACTTGAGCTGTAAGGCTGATGATTACGTTTGGGATGGGCGATAAATATCTGTTGAAAAGCCCGCAACAAGAACGCGGCTGCCAGTACATTACCCAGTAGAATCGCAATGGCCGCCAGCCAGCCGTATTCTTCAATAGTGCCTTCAATCAAGATATGCGAGGCATCAAAACCAGGTGTACCCGGCATAACCATAGTGCTCAGCGCACACAGCATAAACAATAGGGCGATGGTGGTATTGGTATTAAACAAGCCGCCCAGTCTCGGAATAAATGCGGTGCGGGTGCGTTCATAAATCAACCCGACGCTAAATAACATTCCTGCTGATGCCAGACCATATACCGCAGACAGCAAAATGCCGCCTTCCAAACCGTAAGCATTAAAACAAAAAATACCGATGACCAGCATGCCGGTGTGGCTGACTACGGCAAACGCCAGTAAACGCCGGATATTAATTTGCACCAATGCCAAAATGGCGCCGTAAAAAATACTGATTAAACCCAAGGTGACCACAAAGCCCGCCCATTGTTCGGCAACGCCCGGCACCATGGGAAAAATAAAGCGCATCACGCCATAGATGCCCATTTTTAGGCCTACCAAGAAAATGGCTGCGCTAGCTACCGTACCTTGTTCGGCCAACACCGGTAGCCAGCCATGAAATGGAAATATCGGCATACGGATCGCGAAGGCAAAAAACAACAACACAAAAATCAGCACTTCATCATGCAGATACGCGTTGTTTTGGGTCAGGGTCAGCCAGTCGAATGTCAGGGGATGTTCGGAATCGATCAAACCAAACGCCAATAATAAAAATCCTGCCAGACTCATCAACAGCCCGCTACCCCAGTATTGCAACACCAAGGCCACGGCCCAGCGGCGATTTTGTCCGGTACCGGCGTGTGCGGTTAATAGCAGTAACGGCAGCAATTCTAGTACCGACCACAGCCAAAACTGTAAAACATTCAAGGCGGCAAAGGCGCCGATTAACAACGCTTCATAGCCCATTAAGCAGGCGATGAACAGTCGATCGGTCACATGCCGGGTGATTAAGGTGTATACCAACGCCAGCAAAGTCAGAATCGCGGTTAATGGAATAAATAACACGTTGCTGCCGTCGAGTCCGACGCTGTAACTCATTCCTAAAATGCGATATTGCTCAAACCATTGGATGTCGACGTTTTCAGTAACAAACGAAGATAACAGATAGATGCTCAGCGCCACCGTGGTCAGTGCCCCGGCAAAACCAATCCGAAGGCCTTGTGCTGCTGAGCGAGATAGCAAAATGCCCAGTGAGCTTAACAATGGCAGTAAAGTAAGTAAGGAGAGCAACGGAAACGCCGCTGTCTCTGGTAATTGGCTGGTCGCTATATTCACGTTTAGCCTCAGAATGCGATAAGTAGAGTGATAAACACAAACAACACCAAATAGCGGGGCCGGAGAATGATGCGTTCAATATTATTAGCAAGGCGCCCCATCTTACGATCGACACCGCTGCCATGCTTTGCTGAGCTGCGTAAAATAAAACGTTGTTCAAACCAATGGCTTAACGCGGCAAACCATTCGGTGAATTTACCTGCGAGTCCGGTGCCTTGGGCAAAATTGTCGAACTCATTATCTAAACGTGCGCCCAACGATTGTTCTTCTTGTTGCGCTAATGACGATACTGCGCGGATGGCCGGTGCCGGCGCGCCAATCATGCGATCGATAATGTGGTCGTCGAAATAACTTAAATCATGCGCCAAGCCCCGTACCGGTTTTACCAGCGCCCAGTCGGTAATTGGGTCCAGCCAGAATCGTTGTATGGATGCCATATACAGCCAGCGCAGTTTGGCAACGGCAGGCATTACCGGCTTGATGGGATTATGTAAGGCATGATGCATTAACGATGGCGCGGTTAAAAATTGATAGCCACGCACCACTGCATGAGCCGCCAAGTGCCATGTCGCCAGTTGCCAAAAGCCCAGGCCGCATTCTAAAAACATCAAACCCAGTTGCGCGGAAGCTGCAAAAATGAGCGAGCTTTTTACATCGGTTTGGGTTAATCCCACGACAAAACTGTAGCCGGCGGTCAGTAGACCGGTGGCTATTAACAGCGCCATCGCCAGCGGGGCTTGAGTAAAAATCGGTTGCAGTAAAATCAGCAGAAACACGCCCGCATGTACCATCACCGCGCCATAAAACACTGCACTGGACGGAGTCGGACCTTCCATGGCGCGCGCCAACCAAGGCGTAAACGGTAATTGCGCGGACTTAGCCATGGCTGCCACCGCAAAGCACAAGGCAACGCCGTTAACCTGGCCGGAGCTAAATTCTGTGGCGGCTGCATTCAGGTCAAGCCAATCCAAGCTATTAATCCAGCTATACGTCAATGCTATACCGGCAATAAAACCGGCATCACCGATACGATTAGTGACAAATACCCGGGTGGCATGCTGCGTAGCAACGGGGCGATCATAGGCATAACCGATCAGCAAATATGAACAGACCCCGGCAATCTCCCAGCCCACAAAGGTGAAGGCGGCATTGCCGGATAACACCAATAACAACATGGCCGATGCGAATAGGCTTAACAGGAAAAAGAAGCGATGAAAGCCCGTTTCCCGGTGCATGTAGTTAATGCTAAACCGGCAAGCGATTAACAACAGTATGGAAAACAATGCCGCCAGCCGGACATTGATACCTGAGGTAATAAAGTTCAAATCGATATTTAAGGTATCGCTGGTCAGCCATTGCCCAACGATGAAATAGCCGTCGTTATTACCCAGTAAATCCGCGCCCAGCAAGGTCAGGGCTAACAGCATCGACATGCTGAGGGTCCAGGTGGCGACGTCTGCGGTGACGGTTTCTCGATGTTCGCCGTGAATAACATTGAACAAATTGCCTAAGCCGATAATCAGCGCAGCCAGTAACGGCATTAAAGGAATAAATACTACTAAAGCATCCATACGTTAAGCCTCTAATAAGTCAGGTTGCCGAATCAGCGCCGGTGCCACCGGTAATGTTTGTTCGCCATAGCAGGCCGGGGAATTATCATAGGTTGGCAAATGTTCGCCCAATGCTTGCCAAGCAGCAAAGCCGGTGCCGGGCGTGAAGGTAAAAATCTCCCCACTATCCGGATCGATGCTGCTTAGATGCAGCCAGCCGCCATCTATCAGCTCACGTAACGCAGGTTGGCGAGCGTGGATCGTCCCCAACACAGTGGTTTTGGCTTCCACCATTAATTGCAAACGCATGGCTTCATGAATTTCTATCATTTGCCGGGGCAGGCCGGTGCGTAAGTCGCTGCCGGCACCTTCCATCACCGCAAAAAAGCCGGTGACGTTGTGCGGTACTTTAGTGCCGCAACCGAAGCGCTCGTTGTTGACGGTGGAAAAATAATATTCCAGATTGATACCTGCCCCCACCGGTCCCACTGCCAACAAAATACCTTCCAGAGTTCTGCCTTCAGGGTCTTGGGTCGGGTCGTAAGAAATTAAAAACACACGGCGGTCAAAAAATGCGCCTTGCGTTAACGAGCGCCGCCCTACCACTGCGCTGGCATTGGTGGCGTGGCCAAGTTCCGGCCGGGCTTGCGAGAAATCGATAGCGCGTTCTTCGATGTGCCGCAATGCTTCCTGGGTAGTCGGTCGACGCGGCGCAGACGCCAAACGCCGACAACGTTCATGCGCCGATAGGTATTGGGCATGCTGTAATTCTTGCTGACACTTTTTGAAAGCAGTCAAGCGTGCTTCCGGCAGGTCAGCTAAATCGTACCAAGCGATAGTCTCATCGCAGGTGTTATGTTCTGCGCCGATAAACCAGGTGTCTTGCGGAATGATAATGCCGCGCTCGGCAACTAACCGGCGAATTTCCGGGCGGTTGGCCATCGCCGCAAATACCCGTGCATTCGGGCCGCCATGTCGACCGCTGCAAGCGCCGCAATCGTATGCGGCCAAATGCGGATTATTTTGACTGATCGAACCATGGCCGACCAATACGACCAGTTGCGCAAAGCCGTAAGTTAAGCCGGTGTTACGTAAAAACCCGGTCACTCGATCAGCTTGTTCTGTATCACTAAAGCCTGGTTTAGCTTGTTTTGACGAGGGTTGGTTATTGCTAAACGATAGTTTTGTCTCAACGTCGGGCACCAGCCAGCGGTTTAAACCAGTCAGCAACCGATGCGGAATACGCGGCGCTAACGCTTTAACCAACAAGCCGGGCAGGGTGATCGGCGCGATGGTATCAATCAGCAAATGCGATGACAACAAGTTGCGCCGAATGCCATGGTGCAGCAGGTTTTTGATTTTCAGAACTTTTTGACGGCCGTGTTCATGTTTATCTTGGTGGGATTGATGGCCGGGACGAACCTCTTCATTGACCTGATGCGCAGGCGTGACCACAATCGGGCACAACGCGCTGGCTTGATTGTCATCCAGGCCTTGATAATCCATCGCAACGCCAAAAAATCCAGCAGCGCCCAAGGTTTCGATAGCGGGATTGTGTTCTTCAAGATGTCGACGAAAGCCTTCTTCGCGGTCATCCATGCAAAAAATAAGTTGTGCTTCGGGGCGTTGCTCACGTTTAGCCCAGCGGCCGCGGCCGCGGTTGCTGTGCAGCGCTTGAAACAACGCTTGTCGATAGTTATGTTCATAAGCAATCAACCACAATTTGCTGCGTTGTTCGGCGCTAAAGTCATCGAGCAGCGTTAGACAATCTAAAAGATCTTGTTGCGTTAACGCTGCCAAGTGTTCGGCAGATAGCCCCAAATGTTGGCAACACCGGTACAAGCGCCAGCCGCTGTTACCCGCAGTCAAGGCTTGATTGCTGGCAGCCAGTCCACTCAACTGCCAAACCCAAATCAAATCGGCCAGTTGTTGCCAATCCAGCCGATCCTGGCGTTCGGAACCTGCATGCATGGTGAGCGACTCGGCCATGTGCGCGAGATATTCCGGTAGCGTGCCTTGGTATAAGACGTTGCGAACCAATAATTCCGACAGATTTTTAGCAAAGTAATTACGTATCGCGCTAAGTTTGGCTTCAATTTTCCACGTGTTACGGCAAATCTGGTTTAACCACAGCCGATCTAGCGTCAGCCGGATGGCCAGATAATCGCTCAAGGTCGGCGCAGTGTTGCTGCCGCTATGCGGGTCAGCGTGATAATGGGGATGGTGTTGCCGCCAGTTAATCATTCCGGACCAGCCGGGTAACTCCAGCGCCAGGCGTTCTAAATAGCCCGGCCATTTAGCTTGGGGCACGCCTAAATGCGTCAGTTGCAAAATGATGGTGTCGGTAGCATCTTCCGGTAATTCGGCAATGATTTCCTGCCAATCCGGAAGCTCATGTAAAAACGGATTCGCGTCAAAACGGGCTGTAGCACGCCACGCGCCGTAAAAACCTAATTCCGAGCGGGAAGGTAACGACCAGGCGGCAACGCCCTGATCAAGCATTGAGGCGCACAGGCGTATTAACTGCGGCCGAACAAAATCAAGACTATCGATTCCGGTCAGCGCCAGGACTAATCCACGCAGCGTGATAGTTTCGCCAAGTGTCGTCAGATAGTGTTCGAGAGTCGCTTGTGCCTGTTGCTGCATGTCCGGGTGAGTGCTGGCATCCGTTCGCGCTTCGGCGAGCCAGTCTTCGGTTTGATCGAGCGTGCCATCCAATAGTTCTTCTGGATGCAAGGCGGCATTTTCTAATTCGAGTTTGTTTAATAAACCTACCCACAATTTTTTAATACCTTGCTTATCGGCATTGCGGATGGACTTAGGTACGTCAGCTTGCGGTTTAGTTAATGCGCACAAGGCTTCGATTTGCCAATTCAATTGGCTAACGCTTAGCACCGGTAAATCGAACAACATGGCAATGCGATAAATGTCGCCGCGAGTGATGGTTTTATCGTTAGCAATGCAAACGATTTGCTCTGCCTGCAAATCTGGTCTCGACGCTAATGCGGCGGACAGGTCTTGCTCGGTAATACGGCCTTGCTGATAAAAAGCGCGGAACTGCGCTTCCGGTAAATAGCCGTCGGTACCGGTGAGTGTTTTAAATGCGGCAAGCGCCTCATCAAACGGTAAATGTTGAAAACCATGCAAGGTGTTGTGATGTACGAAATCAAGAATCGGTCCTTGGCCGGGCAGAACGTGATCTAAATGCTCCAGCGTGTGGCTGATTTGTTCGCGTAATGAGTGTGGGGCGTTAGTCACTGTCAGCACCTTATAAAATTCTCAACTTGATCAGGCGATTCATATCGGCAAGCGTGGCTTGCGACAATTCAATTAATGGCGTCGGCATGAGGCCGAAAAACACGATGCCTGCTACTAATATGCCGGCGGCTAATAATTCCGGCGGACGTAAATCTTCAAGCTGCTGCATGCTTGGTTTGGCAGGGCCGGTGAAGAGCATGTTAAGCGTTCGCAAGGCATAGGCCGCGCTGATCAAAATGCTTAGGCTAAACAGCACCATTAAACTGCCCCATTGCTCATAGCCGCCGATCAAGGCATGCAATTCGGCAATAAAACCGACCGAGCCGGGCAAGCCCATCGCCGCTAGCAAAGTGATAGTCATTACTAGTGCAAAACGCGGCATGGCTTGTAATAACGAGCTGTAATCTTGAATGTTGCGAGTATGGGTGCGCTCATAAAGCAGCCCCACCAATAAAAACAACGCCCCGGCAATCAGGCCGTGGGCGGTCATTTGCAGCACTGCACCAGTTAATCCGGCCTCGTTAAGCGCCGCAATCCCCAGCAACACCACGCCCATGTGGCTGACCGATGAATAAGCCACCATCGCTTTTAAATCGTTTTGCCGCCACGCCAATAAACCGCCGTAAACCATGCCGAACAAAGCCAAAAAAATCAGCAACGGTTGCAGCACTGCCGCCGCTTCCGGCAGCATGACGACGGCGCGGATTAAACCATAGGCGCCCATTTTCAGCAAAATGCCGGACAGTAAAATACTCACCGGACTGGGTGCTTCCACATGGGCCAGCGGCAACCAGCCATGCAGTGGAAAAATCGGCATTTTTACGCCGAAACCGATCAAAAATCCCAGCAATACCAAGACTTGCTCAACGCGAGGCATATCTTTGGCGACTTGGTGCATTGACGTCATCAATGAACCGGCTTGTTCAAGATCGTACTGACTGATGGCAAGTAGACTGATCAGCATGAATACCGAGCCGCCCATGGTGTACAGCACAAAATTAAGACTGGCGGCATGCCGACGCTTGCCGCCCCAACGGCCGATCAAGAAAAACAGCGGGATTAGCGTGACTTCCCAGAAGATATAAAACAGCGCCCAGTCCTGCGCCAAAAATACCCCTAACATGCCGAACTCTAAAATCAGCATGCAGACATGATAGCCTTTAATGTGGTCGGTAATTCTTAAGGACGCCAGCATGGCGATACTGGTCAATAACGTCGCCAACCCCAACATGGGCAACGACAGGCCATCCACTCCCAACGCATAGGCGCTGCCCAGTCTGGGGTTGAGCGGTACATATTCCTCAAACTGCAAGCCCGCTTGGTGGGTGTCAAAGTGCAGGAGTAACCAGCCACTCAGTAATAAGGTGAGGGTGCTGAAACAATGGGCGATACCGCGGAGCAGGGCGGCGTGTCGGCCGGGGGTTAAAGTCAGCAGCAAGACCCCAATAATCGGTGTCCAGAGCAGAATGCTGAGTATGCCCATGAGTAATAATGTCCTATGTGTAAATACAAGTTTGCTAACGGTAGAGGCAACTCTTTTTTAAAGAATCGATACGGTTTAAACCGATGTAGGTTGGGTAGAGCAACGCGAAACCCAACATTGCTTGCCAAAACCCAGCCGACGACAACTAATAAAGGCTTACGCCAAAGCTGCGCAATTGTACGTTAAGGCCTTAGTCTGGCAAACAGTTGATTGCAGTTTGTGGCAGAAAAGCCAATATCTAACTCATTGGTTTTGTTTTAAGAATTACCTATGTCCAGAAAAAATGGCCTGTATTTTTTGCGTCGGTACAACAATCCTGTGTTCTGTTGCGTTGTCACACAACTGTAACAATCCCGTCATAAAACTGTCATCTTATTGACATATTCTTGCCGAAACTTTTTAACTACACCTGAGCAGGATATGACCTTATCTAAATTGACCTTGGCAGTTGCGACCATACTGGGCGCAAGCGTGACGACTTCAGCGTTTGCTATTGAACTTTATGTAGATACCAAAACCAAACAAATCTACGCAGAACCCGGCCCGCATCGTCAAAAAATGGGTACGTTTGAAAGAGTTGAAGATGCCGCGGCCAAAGCGCCGGTTGTAGTTAAGCCAGATGAAAGTACCAAAGCCGAGCTTGCTGAGATTCATCATGATTTGGAATTAAAAACCAATGAGCTGAAAGCGCTGGAAGAGAATGTCATCGCGACTAGAGAAGCTAAAGCCAAGAATGATGAAAAATGGTTTAACAAAATCAACCTGCGCGGTTATACCCAGTTGCGTTATAACCTGCCATTGTCGGGTGACCGCATCGCCGGCGATCCAGAGCTGAAATCAGTTGGTGATAGCAGTATTAAAGATAACAGCGGCTTTTCGTTTCGTCGGGTGCGCCTAGTATTTTCTGGTGATGTTAATGAATATGTATCGTTGTATCTGCAACCAGATTTTGCCTCCAGTGTGAGCGGTGGCACGGACGCAAATAATTTTGCCCAATTACGTGATGCTTACGCCGACATTGCGTTTGATAAAGCCCATGAATATCGCATCCGTGCCGGTCAATCTAAAGTGCCGTTTGGTTGGGAGAACTTACAGTCTTCACAAAATCGTATCGCGCTTGATCGTGATGATGCTCTGAATAGTGCAGTGCCGAGTGAACGTGATTTGGGTTTATTTGCGTATTGGTCACCTTCAGATGTGCAATCACTTTGGAAAAAACTTGCGGCTAAAGGCCTAAAAACTTCTGGGGATTATGGCGTAGCAGGTATCGGTGTTTATAACGGTCAAGGTCTTAACCGTTCTGAAACCAATGATGATTTGTATGCGGTGGCACATACCACTTACCCGGTTGAGTTGAATTTCTTGGGGTATCCCTTCACCGGGCAAGTTGTTGAGATTGGTGCGGATGTGATGAGTGGATACTTTAACCCGACTGTTGGTGCAACTTGTGTGTTTGGTAGAGGAAAATGTTCAACTGCCGATACAACCCCAAGCAGAACCGCAATTACTGGACTTTCAAATAAACGTATCCGCGAAGACCGCGTAGGTCTTCATGCTGTGCTGTTCCCGCAACCGTTTGGTTTACAAGCCGAATGGAATTGGGGTGAAGGTGCCACACTGGATCCAAATGCTAATTCAGGCAAAGGCTCTATTGTAGCTGATGGCCTGAGCGGCGGTTACGTGCAAGCCATGTACAAATTCGACAACATCTTCCGTGCGGATGGTGTGCTGATTCCTTACGCTAAGTGGCAAACCTACAACGGCGCTTGGAAAGGCGCGACTAATTCACCAAAGGTTTCCGTCGCTGAAATCGAAGTGGGTGTGGAGTATCAAATCATGAAAGCCCTGGAAATTACTTTGGCCTATGCCACTATGGATAGAACCAATACCAGCACCACAACCGTTCCTACCAGCGCAGCCACAGCCACCTCATCTTCACAGTATCTTGGTCAAGCATCAGGTGACTTGATGAGAATGCAGTTGCAGTGGAACTACTAACCTTAAATTGACCTAAGGTTTTTGTAACAAGCTGTACTCGGTAACGAAAGCCCACCGGATGTAAATCCAGCGGGCTTTTTTTGTGCCGAAGAACGGGCGTAATTTAGTAACAAGCTCACTGGGTTTAGTAGGAGCGAGCCTTGCTCGCGATTGATGCAGTAATGCTAGAAATTATTGGCCCTTTAAAAATGTAACTAGTCGCTCTTTATGTAATCGAAATCAAACAGCAATCGGGATATTTTTTAAAGACGCTATAGAAAATCCTTTTCAAGCAAATGATAATGATTTGCAATTGGATTTATGAGTGTTAGTATTCCCTTAACTTTTTAAGGGGGTATTTATGAACAACACAAAAATCCAATCGCAATGTTTCAAGTTGACTTTAATTGCCGGATTAATGGCAAGCTCGGCAACGGCAGTCGCATTAGACAAACCGCAGACCATGGAAGATATGTGGAAAATCATTCAGGCTCAGCAAAAGCAGATTGATGAAATGAAAGCGGCTATCAAAGAAGCACCAGCTCCCACCAAAACCGCCAGTGCGCCTGCCAGTCCAAATAGTGACGTCAAGCAACTGGAACGCAAAACCGATGTACTTAGCCAGGAAGTTGAAAAACTGCGCACTAACTTAACTATCCCCGATGAAGTGCAATATAAAAGTGCTTATGGCTTGGGACCGGCTGCTTCCAAGGTCTATCAGGTAGGCAAGGGCTTATCAATTGGCGGCTATGGCGAGGCCAATTATCAAGTGCGCGTTGATGATCAAGGAGGGCGTGAGCGGTTTAATGACAAAGGTGTACTTGATACCACTGGCAATTATGGCAAGCTAAAAAATCCAGACAACGCCGATTTGGAACGCTTGGTCATTTATGCAGGCTATAAATTTACTGATAGTATTCTGTTTAACAGTGAAATCGAGTTTGAACATGCCTCGGTCGCAGGCAGTGGCAACGGCAACGGTGATGTTTCCGTCGAATTTGCCGCGCTGGATTTCTTTATAGATCCGATGGCCAATGTTCGAGCTGGTATGGTGTTAATGCCGATGGGCTTTGTTAACCAAATCCACGAGCCGCCTTTTTACTTCGGTAATAACCGTCCGGAAGTGGAGCGGCAGATTATTCCCAGCACCTGGCGTGAAATTGGTGTCGGCTTGTTCGGAGAGATCTTACCTAACCTGACTTATACGACTTATGTTGTTAATGGCATGGATGCAGCTGATTTTAGCTCTTCAGGCATTCGCTCGGGTAGACAGCAAGGCGCACAAGCCAGTGCGGAAGATTTAGCATTTGTCGGTCGTATGGATTATGCGCCGCCGGTGTTGCCGGGGGTTTCAGTCGGCGGTTCGGCTTATGTAGGCAATTCAGGGCAAAATCAGACATTTAACGGAGTAAAAGCGGATGTATTGACCCAGCTCTATGAAGCCCATGTGCAATGGAAATATCGCGGACTGGAATTCCGCACCTTGGGTTCTTGGGGACATATTGATGATGCGGGTTTACTGAGTGCAAGTAAGGGGGCAAATAAAGGGGCAGGAAAAGGCAACGGCAAAGTGATAGGTGAAGACAACTACGGCTGGTACAGTGAAGCTGGCTACGACGTATTGCCATGGTTTCTCCCGGAAACCACCCAGTATTTAGCGCCGTTTTTCCGTTACGAGCATTTAGATACTCTTGCCAGTGCGCCTGATGGCTATGAAGATGATCAAACTAAAGACAGAGAAATCTACCAAGTCGGCCTGCAATACAAGCCTATTCCTAATGTCGTGATTAAAGCCGATTACCGTAATTTCAAAGCTAAAAAAGGCAGCATGCCGGATGATTTCAATTTAGGTTTTGGGTTTATTTTTTAATATTGCAGATTC